>RCUS01000242.1_pt1 | contig 40350 bp, 36 predicted proteins | sample 2166221 | NCBI WGS metagenome assembly RCUS01 (sample SAMN09932758, study PRJNA488358) | compost metagenome | isolation source: compost soil in cyclohexanecarboxylic | place: Germany: Experimental Botanical Garden
AACACCTCCGCTCGGCCTGCCGAAGGGGCAAAAGATCAAAAGCCAGATCAAAAGCAAAAGCGAGGCGGCCTACCGGCCGGCCTGATCGTTAGTTCGTGCGCATTTTTGTGTAGGAGCTGTCGAGTGCAACGAGGCTGCGATCTTTTGATTTGTTGTTTAGAAGCAAGATCAAAAGATCGCAGCCTTCGGCAGCTCCTACATTGGGCGTGATACAGCACAAAATCAGGTCGGCTGTCAGGCCGCCATCGCCAGCAGGCTGGCTCCCACAGGAGATCGGCGTACAAGCCAACCGGAGGCGATGCCCCGGATGAATGCCGGAGCGAGGGGCCGGACGCCCGCGGCGAACGTTTTTTTGGTTATTTTTTAGCTCGGGGCGAAACCGCCAGCCGCCGTTACCGCAGCAATGGATATGTACCCAAAAGCATCACTTACGCGCCAACTTATACCTCACACAGTCATCATAAAAACTCTGCCGCAATGCCGCCGGCTTCATCTTCGTCGGGCTGTCATAAGTTTGCTCGGTAATCCCCATCGCCATCATCCTCATCCACGATTTGGCGAACTTGTAAGACTGGATTTTTTGCCGCGCCGCATACAGCGAAACCCCGGACAACTTGAGTTCCTGCGCTCTGGCCGCCGTTCCCGCCCCCCAACTGCACATATAAGTATCACCGGGCTTCAGTTCCCTGGCCTGGGCAGAAACTGCACAGCCTGCAACGCTGAACGAGATCAGCGCGATCCACACATTGCGCATGTAAATGCCACCCTAACCGCCTGAAATTCCAGCGATTCTGGCGACAATCGAAAGACTTGGGGGCCAGCATAATGCCTTACCCTCAACAGCTGATCTGAGTCAGTAAACGAAAGTCATTTTCTTGCGACATTTCAATCCTTTGCTATAGCTATCAGTCTCTTCTGCCAACTAATGGGGCAACGGAATGTCAGTCGCAAAGAAAATGAGTGTGGGGCAACTGACAATGTTGACCGCCGTCAACATGTTGGGCTCAGGCATTGTGCTACTACCGACAAAACTCGCGGAAGTCGGCGCAATTTCGATTCTCTCCTGGCTGGTCACGGCCACAGGTTCACTCGCACTGGCCTATGCCTTTGCGCGTTGCGGGATGCTCAGTCGAAAGACCGGTGGCATGGGCGGTTACGCTGAATACACCTTCGGCAAGGCCGGTAACTACATCACCAACTACACCTACGGCCTGTCGCTGCTGATCGCCAACGTGGCGATCAGCATTACTGCGGTCGGCTACATCCAGGTGCTGTTCAACGTTCAGCTTGGTTCACTACAAGTGGGCCTGGCGACCATCGCGCTGTTGTGGATCACCACCTTCGCCAACTTCGGCGGTGCGCGGATCACCGGCCGGATCGGCGCCATCACGGTCTGGGGTGTGATCGCTCCGGTGGTACTGGTGTCGACCGTCGGCTGGTTCTGGTTCGACAGCAGCGTTTATGCCGCTGGCTGGAACCCCCACGACAAATCCTGGTTCGAAGCGGCGGGTGCCTCGGTGGCAATCACCCTGTGGGCGTTTCTTGGTCTGGAATCGGCTTGCGCCAACACTGACGCAGTGGAAAACCCCGAGAAGAACGTGCCGATTGCGGTCCTTGGCGGCACCCTGGGGGCGGCGGTGATCTACATCGTCTCCACCAACGTTATCTTCGGTATCGTCGGCAACGCTGAACTGGTCTCCTCCACCGCGCCATTCGGTCTGGTGTTCGCCCATATGTTCACCCCATTGATCGGCGACATCGTGATGGCGGCGATGGTGCTCGCCTGCATCGGCTCGTTGCTCGGTTGGCAGTTCACCATCGCGCAGGTGTACAAAAGCTCGGCCGACACCGGTTACTTCCTGTCGATCTTCGCCAAGGCCAACAAGGCGGGAACGCCGATTGTCGGCATGCTGGTGCTGCTGGCGGCGCAGACTGCGCTGGCCCTGCTCACCATCAGCCCCAACCTGAGCAAACAGTTCGACACCCTGGTCAACCTCGCCGTAGTCACCAACCTGGTGCCGTACATCCTGTCGATGGCCGCGTTGATGACCATGCAAAAAGTCTCCAACGTACCGCCTGGAAAGGCTCTGGCGACCAACATCATCGCCTGGGTCGCGGCGGCCTACAGCTATCTGGCGCTTTACAGTTCGGGCGAGCAGGCGCTGATGCTCGGCGGCGTCGCCACCATCTTCGGCTACACGCTGTTCGGTTTCGTCAACAACCGCCTGATCCGTCTCGAAGCGCTCAACAACAGCGTACCGACCCAGACCGTCAGCGCGCAGCACCTCACCGCCGAACCGGTACCGGTCAATAACCTGAAATCTGTCGCACTGGAGACTCAATCATGACGGAATATAGACACTCCCTCGGGATGCTGACCCTGTTGGTCAGCAGCCCGCCGGACAAGCGCACCGTCTTCGGTCGCGCCCTGCAACAGCTGGTCAACGACGTGGAAGAGCGCGCCGTTCACGTGCTGGCGTCTGAATCCCTGAGCGACGCCACCTCTATCCTGCGCTCGGACCCGGCCATCCAATGTGTGCTGCTCAGTTGGGAGATGGATAAAAGCGAGGGCCACGACGAGTGCATCAAGCTGCTGATCAGCCTGCGCGAGCGCAATACCCGCGTGCCGGTGTTCCTGATCAGCGACCGCAGCACCGCGTCGAGCATTCCGCTGGTGGTCATGCAGCACGCCGACGACTTCATCTGGCTGCCCGAGGACACCAGCCGCTTCCTCAGCGGCCGCATCCTGGCGGCCATCGAGCGCTATCGTCAGGCCGCGCTGCCGCCGATGTTCGGGGCGCTGGTGAAGTTTGCCCGGTCCTATGAATACTCCTGGCACACACCGGGGCATGCCGGTGGCACCGCGTTTCTGAAAAGCACTGCAGGCCGGGCGTTCTATGAATTCTTCGGGGAGAACCTGCTGCGTTCCGACCTGTCGATTTCCGTCGGTGAACTCGGTTCGCTGCTCGACCACAGCGGCCCCATCGGCCAGGGCGAACGCTACGCCGCCAAGGTGTTCGGCGCCCACCGCACTTACTACGTGACCAACGGTTCGTCGATGTCCAACCGCGTGATCCTCATGGCCAGCGTCACGCGCAACCAGATCGCCCTGTGCGACCGTAACTGCCACAAGTCCGCAGAACACGCGATGACCCTGTCCGGGGCGCTGCCGACCTATCTGGTGCCGACCCGCAACCGCTACGGCATCATCGGTCCGATCCTCCCGCAAACCCTGAGCGCCGAAGGCGTGAAAGCGGCCATCGCCAACAATCCGATGGTCAAGGACGGCATCGATCCGACGCCGGTTCACGCGATCATCACCAACTCCACCTACGACGGCCTGACCTACAACGTCACCCGCGTCGAAGAACTGCTGGGCCAGAGCGTCGACCGTCTGCATTTCGACGAAGCCTGGTACGGTTACGCGCGCTTCAACCCGCTGTACCGCGACCGCCATGCCATGCACGGCAGCCCGGACGATCACGATGCGTCGAAGCCGACCGTATTCGCCACGCAATCAACTCACAAACTGCTGGCGGCGCTTTCCCAGGCCTCGATGATTCACGTGCGCAACGGCCGCAACCCGATCGAACATGGGCGGTTCAACGAGTCGTACATGATGCACGCCTCGACCTCGCCCAACTACGCGATCATGGCGTCTTGCGACGTCAGCTCGGCGATGATGGAAGCGCCCAGCGGGCAAATCCTCACCAGCGAATCGATTGAAGAAGCGGTGTCTTTCCGTCAGGTCATCTCGCGCATGCACAACGAGATGCTGAGCAAGAACGACTGGTTCTTCACCTGCTGGCAGCCGCCGACCGTACAGGTAGGCAATGCCACGGTGCCGTTCCACGAGGTCGACCCGGTGCTGCTGAAAACCGAACCGAACTGCTGGGTCCTGCACCCGAACGAGGTGTGGCACGGTTTCGGCGACATCGAGGAAGGCTACTGCATGCTGGACCCGATCAAGGTCTCGGTGCTCAGCCCCGGCATGGGCGACGACGGCAATCTGCTCCCAACCGGTATCCCGGCCTGTGTGCTGACCGCGTACCTCGGACGCCAAGGCATTGTCGTCGAGAAAACCACGGACTTCACCATCCTGTTCCTGTTCTCCATTGGTATCACCAAGGGTAAATGGGGCACGCTGGTCAACGCCCTCCTCGACTTCAAGCGCGACTACGACGACAACGTCGAACTGGAGCTGTGCCTGCCGGACCTGCTGGCCGGGAACCAGACCCGTTACGCGGGCATGGGCCTCAAGGACCTGGCCGACGAAATCTTCGCCGCCATGAAGAAACACAAAACCACCTCAGCCATGTCCAATGCGTTCGGCACGCTTCCGCAAGCGGTCTTCAGCCCGGTGGAGGCGTACGAGAAACTGGTGCGCAACGACATCGAACTGGTGACCCTGGAACAAGCTGCCGGACGCATCGCCGCCACCGGTATCGTGCCGTATCCACCGGGTATTCCATTGCTGATGCCGGGCGAAAATGCCGGTCCGGCGGACGGCCCGCTATTGGCCTATCTCAAGGCGCTGGAAGCCTTCGACAAATCCTTCCCCGGTTTCACCCATGACACACACGGGATCGAAGCCGAGAACGGGGTTTATCGGATGCTGGTCCTGAAATGATGTAAGCCAGGTTCACCGTAACCCCTGTGGGAGCGAGCTTGCTCGCGATGGCGTCGGCACATTCAAAATCGATGTGACAGACAATCCGCTATCGCGAGCAAGCTCGCTCCCACAAGGGACCGCGCTCCACATTGGATCACCTTCAGTCCAATCCCTATGGGCAAACTCAATCACAGCACTCTATGATTGAACCCCATGACCACCTCTGCTCCGATTCGCCAACCCTGCCCACCCGGTGCCTGCGATTGCGGGCGTGACCCGTTGCTGGAAACGCCGGGGGCCGACGTACGCATCCTGTTTCTGACCCGCGCGGAAGAAAAACGCCTGATCGAGCGCCTGGAAAACCTGTCGAGCCTCCAGGACCTGGAGCACCTGCAACGGCGCATGTTCGAGCAACTGGGCATCCGCGTCGACATCGTCCCCAGCTTCAACGAAGTGCGCACCATGCGCGGCATCGGCATCCACGTCGGCGAACTGCCGGGGCTGTGCCGCAAGACCCGCGCGTCGATCCCGACGGCGATCCGCCGCGCCATGGAAAAACGCCCCGAAATCGCTTACGAACTCCTCAGCGCCAATGACCTGCTGCGGGATGCGTGATGATTCCACCAGGCCGCTGCCGCTGTTTCGCTGGTGAAACAACCTCCTGAAAAGACTGAAAAAACAGGATCAGCGGTCGTACGTGAAGTACGTGGCACTGCTATGCCTTCTGCAGGACGAAATCGTTTCGAGGCAATAGCAAACGTGACCGTGGTCCCGGCGCCAACCCGGTACGAAATGACAGACAGGTGCCAATCCCTGGAAGGAGGTGGCCAATGTTATTCATCGTCAGCTGGACGATCAGTTCAGCGAATCGCAACAGTGCGATCGAGCGTTTTCTCAAGACCGGTGGCGCCCCGCCGGAAGGCGTCAAGATGCTCGGCCGCTGGCACGCCGTCGGTGGCGCAGCCGGTTTTGGTATTGCCGAAGCCAGTGATCCGGTACCGATTCAGAAGTGGGTACTGCAGTGGAGCGACCTCATGAACATGGAAGTCCAGGCCGCGTTGACCGACGAGCAAATCGCGCCACTGCTGGCAGCCGCTGCCGGCGGATAATCGCTATTGAGGCGGCGAGCGTAGTTCACCGCCTCATGTTTTCTTCAGATGTTTCTCCAGCAGTCGGAATAACGCGCGCACACGCCATACTGTTGATCCATCTGCGCCATCCGCTCCAGGTGGCGGCCGACGGTTTCAAACGTCACGCGATTGCTGATCTGGAAGTAGTAGATCGCCATCGCCTTGTACTCCGCGAACGCCGCCGCATTGGCAGGCTTGGCCGATTTGTCTTCCGGCAGCGCCCACTGCTCCAGTTGCTTATCGTCAAGTCGTTGCAGGCGCACACGGTATTCCTCGGTGTAACGCTTGAGCGTCTCGCCCTTGTTTGCCGCCATGTCTTCTTCGAACGCGATCAGGTTCTGGCGATACAGCGTCCAGTAGTCGTCCGGCAGCGCAAAACCGAGCTTGGCCTTGCGCTCCGTGATCAATTTGTCGAGGTTGTCCGGCGCTGAAATGCTCGGCTTGGCCGGATCGGGCTTCATCGATGCAATCACGGAACTGCCAATGATTTGATCGATCAAGGTCACGCGATGCGGCGTATCCGGTAATGCCGGCGGCACTTTCGGGAAGAACGCGTTGCGTCCTTCACAGGCTGCAACGCCTTTGCGGTCGAGCAACATCGGCGTGCGCACATCCTTGCCATCGATACGTTGCACACGCTGCAGCGTGGTCAGGCAATAGCCGCGCCCGGCCTTCAGGGTCACCTCGTACTCCGCTCCCCGTTGAGGCCTGAGGTTGAAACCGCTGCCGCACACTGAGTAGCCACCCGCCTGGGCGAGCAGGTAAGCATCCTGGTCGGGCTTGAGTTTGATCTCCAGGTAATCCTTGGCGTCAGCCGGTGGCGCAACGCTCATGCCGACCCGGCGCTGGCTATCGCTGGTGAACATGTTGTTGAGCGCGCCAGTGGTCAGGCCGTCACAATGCGCGGCATCGAAGTAGGAGAACGTCGAGTTCTGCATGCTGGTGACGAAGCGCAGCTTGGCGGCATCCGGCTGGGTGGCATCGGGATAAGTGCCGTTGACTACACAGCCGCCGAGCAAAACGGAGAACAACGCTACCGTGGCAACGGCGCGCGATGATTGAAAGTTAAGGGCCAACATGTTCGTCCTTGAGGGGGCGTATGCAATGGAAAGCGCGGAAGGCTACTAAATAGCCACTACTGTGTCCATCAATGAAGAGACGCTCTCGCAATGCCGCTCAAACCACTTTGCCGAGGCTATGAATGAAAAGCTTTCTCATTTATATTTGCCGTCGTTCTGCCTCGTCTCGGGTCTGTCATGCCTTTCGATTCCACCAAACCTTCGCTGATCAGCACGCTGGTGCGTCATTACGACGAACTGGTCGACCGTGTTCGTCGGCGCTTCGGTGATCGTGGTTTTGCTCGCGAAGTGGTGCACGACGTCTGTGTGCAGTTGCTGGAGAAGCGCGAAAAGGAAGGCGTGCACACGCCGCTGGCGTTGCTGCACAAAATCTCTCACGATCAGGCCGTGAGTCGCTACCGCAGCGAGCGGCGGCGCCAGGCCTGGGTCGTGGTCATGCCCGAGTTGCCTGAAGCGGCTTGCCAGGCGCCGTTGCCCGCGCAGCAGTATGAGGCAGCCCGCGAGTTGGAGCGTCTGGCACAAGCCATCGCCGGGTTGCCGTCGCGTTGCCAGATGGTGTTCGTCATGCACAAAATCCATGAACTGCCCCAGGCCGAAGTGGCCGCGCGCATGGGTATTTCCTTGAAGACCGTGGAAAAACACCTGCGTCTGGGCCTGGCCGCCTGCCGTGCAGTGCTGGCTGACACGGAGCGTGCCCAATGAGCCAGTCGCCCATCCCAACCCCATCGACCCGCGAAGACGAAGCCCTGGCGCGCCATCGCGAGGAGCTGCGCAATCGCTTCCCGATGCCCACGCCAGCCCCGCGCAAACCGCGCAAGGCACTCGGCGCGACGATCTTGCTGGTGCTGCTCGGCGCAGGGCTGGTGTGGCTCGATCCGGCCTACCAGAGCGAGCAGTTCCATACTGTGATCGGCGAGCGCCGGGTGGTGAAACTGGTCGACGGCAGCCGCATGACCCTGGACAGCGACAGCCGCGCCACGGTCGCCTGGCATCTGCGCTCACGGCGTGTGGAACTGCAAGCCGGGCAGGCGCTGTTCGATGTGTCCAAAACCCTCGTACGCCCTTTCCGCGTCGATGCCGGTGTCGCGCAGGTCAACGTGTTGGGCACGCTGTTCAGTGTCAGTCATCTTGAGGATGGGGTGCGGGTGACGCTGGTGCGCGGTGCCGTAAACGTGAACGACAGAACGGCAGCCAAACACAGTGTTCAACTCATGCCTGGGCAACAAGTCGATGTGCGACAGCACCTGTTGCAACAGCCGATCGCGGTCGACACCGACGCGGCGATTGCCTGGAAGGACAGTCGACTGATTTTCGAGCGCACACCGCTGGCCGAAGCCTTGGTGCAGATTCAGCGCTACCGCAAGCCGGCGATCATCCTTGATGACCCGAGTCTCGCCAGCCTGCCGATCAGCGGCGTGTTCGATAACCGCAACGTCGAGGACTTGCTCAAGCTGTTGCCGAGCATCCTGCCGGTCAGCCTCAACAGCGAATTCGATGGCACCCTTCACGTGCGGCGCAAGGCGACGAAAAAATAACTGCCGAGGGAGGTAGGGTTTTCTTGCGCTCGTGGCGGCTAGTCAGTACAGCCCCCACTTTCCAAGGAACACCGTCCATGAAACACCGCCGGCATTTGCCATTGTCCGCCCTCGCCGCCAGCCTGTTGTTCGCCCTAGCGACACCGGCCCAGGCGCAGGAAAAGGTCGAACTCGACCTGCCAAGCTCCAGCCTGGACAAGGCGCTCAATGCCCTGGCGCGGCAATCGTCGGTGCAGATCATCTTTGCCAGCGACATCACGACGGGCAAAACCACCAAGGCACTCAAGGGCAGTTACACGCCACAACAGGCATTGTCGCAACTGCTCGACCACAGCGGCCTGCAATCACAGGTTCGCGACGACCACACTTTCATTGTCGTTCCGGCGCAAACCCAGGAACCTGCCGCGGCCAAGCCGGCCGAACCCGAATACATCGCCCCGATGGTGATCCGTGGCGACGTGCTCGGTGGCGCGACCGATCCGGAAATTCTCACCTACGCCGGCAGTCGCTCGATGGTCAAGGAAGCCGACCTGCACAAGGCCAGCGTGCGTGGCGTCGACGATGCCTTGCAACGGGTGCCGAGCGTAAAAATCTTCGACGAAACCGGCACCGGCGCCCTGCCGCAGATTTCCGTACGCGGCCTGTATGAAAGCCGCAGCGGCCGGGTGCAAGCCCTGTCCGATGGCATTCCTCTTGCCCTCGCGCCGTATGGCCAGACCGGGTTGTCGCTGTTCCCGGTGACCCTGGCGACCGTCGACCGCATCGATGTCGTGCGTGGTGGCGCCGCCGTGCAATACGGCCCGAACAACGTCGGCGGCGTGATCAATTTCATCAGCAAGCCGATTCCCCGGGAATGGGAAACCACCCTGCAGGAACGCACCACGTTCAACGCCGGCGGTCACCAGATGTGGGACACCTACCTCGGCACCGGCGGCTACCTGACCGACAACTTCGGCCTGCAACTGGACCTCAACACCATCAACGGCGACACCGCCCGCGAGCATTCCGACAGCGACATCCAGAACTATCGCCTGCGTGGTCAATGGAACATCGATGACAATCGCGACTTGAGTTTCGGCGTGCAGCGCTATGTAGCCGACATGGACCTGGCCGGTGCCCTCAGCGTCAAGGACTACAAGGACGACCCGCGCCAGTCGACCCGCCCACTGGACCGCTTCGAAGGTGACACCGACCGGGTCTGGGGCACCTACACCCAGCAGCTCGGCGCGATGGGGCCGTTCGATTCGGTGGAGTTCAGCTGGACCAATTTCGCCCACAACAGCTACCGCAACTTCGTCGTCGGCCTGCCCTTCACCCCGGACGGCGCGGCGGTGACCAAGCAGGATGGCCCGCGTGATTTCAAGGTCTGGGGCAGCGAACCGCGCCTGAGCATGAGCATCGACGGCGACCAGCTCAGCCAGACGTGGTTGCTGGGCGCGCGTTACGTGCGTGAAGACATCGACTACAAGGTCAATCGCGAAAGCCTCGCCACGGGAAGAACCACGCCGTTTCGCGACTGGACCTTCGACGACGAAGCCAAGGCGTTCTACCTCAGCAACGCCATCGGCCTGCTCGACAATCGCCTGACGATCACGCCGGGCGTGCGCTACGAAAACGCGACGATGAACTACGACGACGGCATCACCGGTTTCAAGAATGAAAACAAATCCGAGGAATGGCTGCCGGGCCTGACCGTGGGTTACCAGGCCAGCGATGACTGGTTCGTCTACGCCAACGCGCAAAAATCCCTGCGCCCGCCGCAGGTCACGCAGATCGTCAAGGAAGGCGACGTCGGCGCCGAACTCGCCTGGAACTACGAAACCGGTGTGCGTTACACGCCGTGGCAAGGTCTGCGCGTGGACTTCGGCGTGTACCGCATCGATTTCAGCGATCAGATCGTCTACAACGCCACCACCGACCGCTTCGTCAACCTCGGCAGCACCCGCCATCAGGGGATCGAGACCGAAGTGTTCTGGACTCCGTCGGCGCTGCCCGATCTCGACCTGCACGCCAGCTACGCCTACCTCGATGCCAAACAGCGCAACGGCGCCTTCAAGGACAACGAAGTGCCGTACGCGTCGCGCAACCAGTTCAACATCGACGGCCGTTATCACTTTGCCGAACACTGGACGTATAGCCTCGACGGATTGTTCGTCAGCAGTGCCTATACCGACGCCGCCAATTCTGGTGACGAAGATGCCACCGCGTCCGTGGGCAAACTTCCGGCGTACTGGGTGTGGAACACCGCGATCGAGCGGGAATTCAAGTTGCAGGACCACAGCGTCCTGACCGCCTCGGCCGGGGTCAGCAATCTGTTCAACCGCGAGTATTACTTCCGCGGTATCGACACCAGCCCGTGGGGACGCCAACCGGCGCCAGAGCGTTCGCTGACGCTGGGCTTGAACTACCGATTCTGACCCGCGATGTACCGGGCTGGCACCTTTTCCCGGCGCCGGCCCCGGTGCAAGCGAGCTGAAACACCGGTTGCCAATAACTGGAAATTTCGCCATTCGAACCTACGCTCTTCGCGGGGGTTCCCAAAATCAATGGCGCTCGGGGGTTCGTCTCAGAGTACTAACGCTAGTACGCAGGAGCTCGACATGAACCGAACAACGTTATCGTCAATACTCGCTGTGCCCATACTGATGTCCGCAATCATGCTTCCCGTCATGAGCCATGCCGCCGACAAGGCACCCAACATCGTGGTGATCATGGGCGACGACATTGGCTGGTCCAATATCGGTGTCTACAACCAGGGCATGATGGCCGGCAGAACCCCCAACCTCGATCAACTTGCCGCCGAAGGCATGCGTTTTACCGACTACTACGCCGAGGCCAGTTGCACCGCCGGGCGCGCCAATTTCATCACCGGTGAATTGCCGATCCGTACCGGCATGACGACAGTGGGCCAGGCCGGCTCTCCCATCGGCATTCCCGCGCAAGCCGTGACCATTGCCGCAGCCCTGAAATCCATGGGCTATTCCACTGGCCAGTTCGGCAAGAACCACTTGGGCGACCTCAATGAATTCCTGCCCACCGTGCACGGGTTCGATGAATTCTTCGGCTACCTCTATCACCTCGACGCCATGGAAGATCCGGCGCACCCCAATTACCCGCAAGCGCTGCTGGCGACCGTCGGCCCGCGCAACATGGTGCACAGCTGGGCAAGCAGCACTGACGATACGACCGTGATGCCGCGCTGGGGCAAAGTGGGCAAGCAGAAAATCGAAGACGCCGGCACGCTGTATCCGGAGCGGATGAAAACCGTCGACGACGAAATCCGTGACAAGGCCTTCAGCTTTATCGACAAGGCCAAACAGGACAACAAACCGTTCTTCGTCTGGCTCAACCCGACCCGCATGCACATCGTCACCCACCTTTCCGACAAGTACCAAGCAATGCGCAATGCGGAAAACGGCTGGTCGGAACAAGAGGCCGGCATGGCACAGATCGACGACATCGTCGGTGACGTCATGGCCAAGCTGAAAAAAGACGGCATGGATGACAACACCATCGTGATTTTCACCACCGACAACGGGGCGGAAAACTTCACCTGGCCGGATGGCGGGCAAACACCGTTTGCCATGGGTAAAGGTACGGTGATGGAAGGTGGCTTCCGCGTTCCCGCGATCATTCGCTGGCCGGGCAAAGTACCGGCGAACCAGATCAACAACGGCATCATGTCCGGCCTGGACTGGTTCCCGACGCTGGTCGCGGCGGCTGGTAACCCGAACATCACCACAGAACTGCTCAAGGGCAAGCAATTGGGCGACACCACCTACAAAGTGCATCTCGATGGCTACGACCAGACACCGATGATCACCGGCAAGGGCCCTTCCAATCGCCATGAAATCTTCTACTTCGGCGAGAGCTCACTGGGTGCGGTACGGATCGATGACTACAAGTACCGCTTCATCGATCAGCCTGACGGCTGGCTGGGAGCCAAGGTGAGTATCGACGTGCCTGTGCTGACCAACCTGCGTCTGGACCCGTTCGAGCGTGCCGGCTGGCCGCAGCACCAGGCAGCCAATGGTTCGACGCAGTATTTCGACTGGTTCAAGTTCCAGTTCTGGCGTTTCGTATTCGTGCAACAACAAGTGGCCAAACTGGCCGAAACCGCGATTGAATTTCCGCCCATGCAAAAAGGTGCAAGCTTCAACCTCGACTCGGTCAAGGCCAAGATCGAGGCGGCCCGGGCGGCCATGGGCAAGTAAGCAGCCCGATCACGGGTGGCCGCGACTGGCCACCCTCAGGGAAAAAAGGACATTTGCTGAGGTAACGCCATGCAGATCAAGACAACCGCCCTGCCCGCCCTTACGGTGCTGGCCCTGTGCTGCCAGCAAGCTCATGCCGGCGGCATCATGCTCTACGAAATCGGTACGGATAACGTCGGGCTCGCCAACGCCGGCGCCGCTGCCCGGGCACAAGGGCCCTCGACGATAGCGTCAAACCCGGCGGGCTTGAGCTATCTGCCGGGTACGCAGATCACCGGTGGTTTGCAGGTGCTGTACGGCAACCTCAAGTTCGATCGCGACGACAACACCAACGTGGCGGGCAGCGGCAGTGGCGGTGCCCTTGATCCAATGCCCGGCGGCAGTTTTTTCATCAGCCATGAACTGGACGATCACTGGAGCGTCGGCTTCGGCCAGTACGGCGATTTCGGCCTGGCCGTCAATTACGACAACGAATGGTCCGGCCGATATTTCTCGCAAAACTCCAGCCTGCTCGGTCTGTCGCTGGTGCCCAGTGTGGCGTACCGCTTCAATGAGCAATGGTCGATCGGCGTCGGAGTAAAGGCCATGTACGGCATGCTGCAGGCCCAGACCGCGATTGATCGCTCGCCGTTCGGGTTCACCGAACGCGAAGACGGCCAGTTCAAATACAAGGACAAGGACTGGGGCTTCGGCGCCAATGTGGGCGTGATTTACGCTCCCCAACCGGGCACCCGCATCGGTCTGACCTACACCAGCAAGGTCGATCTGGAGTTCGAGGACGGCCTCGACATCAAGGGCAACGGACCGTTGCTCAATCGCCTGGATGGCGCCAAGACCCAACTTGACATGACCGTGCCGCAAACCCTGACCCTGAGCCTGTTCCAGCAACTGGACCGGCAATGGGCCCTGCTCGCCTCGGTCAACTGGCAGGACTGGTCTGAGTTCGGCGAAATCGGTGCACAGGTCGACACCTCGGCCAACAATGCCGTGTCGACCGATGTCGATGCAGGCTTCAAGGACACCTGGCATTTGTCGCTCGGCGGGCAATATCAGGCCACCCCGCAACTGCTGTGGAACTTCGGCGTGGCTTACGACAGCAGCGCTGTTTCTGACAGCAAGCGCTCGGTGATTGTGCCCATGGCCGAGTCCTGGCGCATCGCGACGGGAGCCACCTATGCTCTGAACAGGGACACTGACGTCAACCTCAGTTGGGCCATGATCTGGATGGGTGACATGGAAGTGGACCAAAGCAAATCGTTGTCGGGCAATCGACTTTCCGGCCAGTTCGACAACGCGTGGATTCAAACAGTGACCGGAAACATGACTTGGCGTTTCTGATTATCTGACTACGCTTAAACGACTACTCAAGGAGCACACCGCACTATGAACCTGTCCCGAAACTTGCTCATCGGCGCCGCACTGACCGGGCTCCTGCTCGGGGGTTGCACCTCGAAAGTCACCGAGAAGGAGCAGTACTCCGGCTACCTGTCCAACTACAACAACCTGCAAGAAGTCAGCACCCCAAGCGGCGGTACGGCGATGCGCTGGGTAAGCCCGTCATGGAACGCGAATGCCTATGACACCGTAGCGTTCACCCGACTCGAACTCTATCCGGCGCCCAAGCCCAATGAGCGGGTCAACCAGCAGACGCTCAACGACATCCAGAACTACATGACCAACAAGGCCAAGGCCACATTGGGCCAGAAATACCGGGTGGTCTCCAGCCCGAGCGCGGCACCGGCCGGGTCGAAAACCCTGGTCATGCGTGCCGCCATCACGGGCGTGAGCGCCTCCAACGAAGGTATGAAGTGGTATGAAGTGGTGCCCATCGCCGCTGTTGTCGGGGCGACCCAGGCAGCCACCGGACACCGGGATCAGGACACCGAGCTGTTTATCGAAGCCGAGTTCATAGACGCAAAAAACAACCAGACCGTGGCCAAGGTTGTGCGCAAGGTGTTCGGCACGCAGCTTTCCAACGAAAGCCAGAAGATCACCGCACAGGACTTCAAAGCGGCGATCGACAAACTGGGTGCTGACTTCCAGGCGTTTCTCAAGTAAGGCAATTGCTCTTGTGTAGGAGCACGGCTTGCCGGCGATGGCGTCAGTGAGATCGCCATCGCCGGCAAGCCGTGCTCCTACAAGGACGCATCACGCCTTCTTCATCCCGACCCGCCGCCGCATTTCGGCAGTAATCGTCTGCCGGGTTTTCTTCAGATCCTCCCACGGCCCGTCGCCCACTTCGGCCAGGCGCTCATGCACGTTGTGTATGTTCCACTGATTGCCGCCCTTGAGCTCGGCCACCTCCTCACGATAAATCGGCACCGACACCGGCAGCCCTTCGCGGGTGCGTGCAGAGTAGGCGCAGATGGTGGTGGCGCCCAACCCGTTGCGCAGGTAATCGATGAAGATCCGCCCCACCCGGTTCTTCGGCCCCGACACCGCGGAAAAACGCTCCGGCAACAGCTTCGCCATGTGGCTGACAATAGCGTGGCTGAAGTCCTTGACCTCATCCCAGCCGAGCTTGCGGGTCAGCGGCACCACCAGGTGAATGCCCTTGCCGCCGCTGGTCTTGAGAAAGGCCTTGAGTCCCAATTCATCCAGCACCGTCAGGGTCAACTGCGTGGCCTCGATCATGCGCTTCCACGGCAGCGCCGGGTCCGGGTCGAGGTCGAGGACAAAGCGGTCGGGCTTGTCGAGATTGTCCGAGGTGGCGTTCCAGGTGTGCAGCTCCACGGTGCTCATCTGCACCGCGCCGACCAGTGCTTCGGCATTGTTGATCACCATCATCGGCTGCCCCGTAAGCTTCTGGTCCAGCGTAGTGATGCCGGGGATCGCCAAACGCTCGGCGTTTTTCTGGAAAAACAGTTCGCCGGCAATACCGTCCGGCGCACGCACCAGCGCCACCGGGCGGTCCTTGAGCTGCGGCAGAATCCACTCGGCAACGCTGGCGTAGTACTCCGCCAGTTGCACTTTGGTGGTGCCGCTGGTGGCGTCGATGACCCGGTCCGGGTGAGTGATGCGCACTTTGCCTTTGTCCAGGCCGATCTGTGACGGGGCCGGTTCGGCTTTCTTTTTCGTGGCGGATGGCTTGGCGGCTGTCTTTTTCGCGGAGGCAGTTTTCACGGCGGTCGCACGCTCCTCAGTGATGTCTTTGGCAGGTTTGTCGTCGCGCAGGCCATGGAACACTGCATGACGCACCGAACCGTCCTTGGTCATCTCGGCAAAAGCCACTTCCGCCAACAGGGTCGGTTTGAGCCAATGCACGCCCCTGACTTCGGCACCACTGGGCGGATTGACCACGGCCGGTTTTTTCGTTTGCAAGGGCTTGAGTTGCGCATGGATGGTGCTCAACGTGGCCTCGGTGAAGCCGGTGCCGACCTTGCCGGCGTAGCGCAATTCGCCGCTATCGCGGTCATGCAGGCCCAGCAGCAACGCACCGAAGGCACTGCGCGAACCCTTGGGATCGGTGAAGCCGACAATCACGAATTCCTGTCGATGCTTGCACTTGAGCTTGATCCAGTCGCTGCTACGCCGGGACACGTAAGGCGATCCGAGGCGCTTGCCGATCAGGCCTTCCATGCGCATCTGGCAGGCGCTGTTGAGCAAGGCTTCCGGGTCTTCGCCGAAGGCATCGGAAAAGCGCAGCAAAGGATCTTTTGTGGCTTTGAGTACTGTCGCCAACGCGGCGCGACGCTCCTCCACCGGCACCTCGCGCAGATCGACGCCATTGAGGTACGGCAAATCAAACAGGTAATAAACAATGTTGCCGCTGCGACCGGCTTCGAAAGCGTTTTGCAGCGCCTGAAAATCCGGCACGCCCTCTTCGTCCGCCACCACCATTTCACCGTCCAGCCAGGCGGATTCCAGACCCAGGCTCGCCAATGCCTTGGCTTGGCCGGGCAACTTGTGGGTCCAGTCGTGGCCGTTGCGCGTGAAGAGTTTGACTTCATCATGGTCAATGCGCGCCATGATCCGATAGCCGTCGAATTTGACCTCGTAGCTCCATTGACCGTCGGGTGCTTTTTCCACCAGCGTCGCCAGTTCCGGTTTGATCTGTTCCGGTAGTTTGGCCTTGCGCGCGCCAGTGAGGGGAGCAGACTTTTCCTTCTGCGGGGTAGCCGGTTTTTTGATGGCTTTGGGTTTGGCAGCCTTGGGTGATTTGGCGACGATGGTGCGCTCGCTGAGCACACTGTCGGGCTCGGCGCTGACCACATCGTAATCGCTTTCCGGTCGCGCGGCGCCGTCCTGATGCTTGATCAGAAACCACTGTTCCTGCTTGCCCGGCATGTGCGTGCGCACCAGATTCCAAAGGCCTTCGAGCTTCTCGCCTTGCAGCTCGAACTTGAGCTTGCCCTTGGCATAGGCCTTGGCGGGATCCTCCTGGGGAATCCACACGCCACGGTCCCAGACAATCACATCGCCCGCACCGTAATGGCCTTCGGGGATGCTGCCTTCGAAGCTGGCGTAGTCCAGCGGATGGTCTTCGACGTGCACCGCCAGGCGCTTGACCTTGGGGTCCAGCGACGGGCCCTTGGGCACCGCCCAGCTCTTGAGCGCGCCATCGAGTTCCAGGCGAAAGTCATAATGCAGGCGCGAGGCGTCGTGCTTCTGGATGCAGAACTGCAAGGCGTGATCCTTGGCGTTTTTTCTGCCCGGACGTTTGACGGCGGCCGGCTCCGACGTCGCCGAAAAATCGCGCATGCGGTTGTAGTCATCGAGATTCTTGTTCATGGCTCACCTGCGGGTCGCTGCAGGGTGCTGAATCAGCACTTCCCTCCCTCAGCAGAGCGAGTCATCAGCCAAAAAATTCCATCGTCGTCAAAATTACCCGGACCAACGGCCCTGCATCACGGCTGTCGTCCGCCGTTCAAGCGCATACAATCAGCGGGTGCTGCCTCATCCCCCGGAGAGCAATCATGCGCACGGTTCACGTCCTCCAAGCTCCACCGGCACCGGTCAACGTCGTTGGCGAAACGATCACGGTCCTTGCCGGCGGCGATATGAGCAAACCCTTTGAAATGCATATCCAGGAAGGCGTGCAAGGCGGCGGCCCGCCACCGCACTTTCACCCTTGGGACGAGGCGTTCTACGTGGTCGACGGCCAGGTCGAAGTGACCGTGGAAGGCAAATCCACCACCGTATCGACCGGGGGCTACGTGCATATCCCGGCCGGATCGATTCATGCCTACAAGAACATCAGCACCACCGCGAAGATGATCGGCGTGGTCTCCGATCCCCGCGGCGGGCAGTTTTTTACGGCGATGGATCAGTTCAAGGTGCCCGAGGACCTACCGCGAATTTTCGAAGTGGCGGAGCGTTTTGGTGTGACGTTTCTGGTGCCGAAACCGGATTCACCGGCAGGTTGACCGCGTCATCGTTCATCGCGGGCAAGCCCGCTCCCACAGGGATCGATGGTGGTAACAGATTTTGCGTACAACCTCGGTTACCTGTGGGAGCGGGCTTGCCCGCGATGGCGTCCTGGCAGCCGACCTTATCCTCACGGATACATAATCAAACAGCCCCGCCCTTGGCCTGCTGCTCCAGATGCACCTGCAAATCCGGATCAATACTCAGCGCCGCCGCCAATTCGTCCAGATAGCTGCGCTCGGCATCCTGCTGATCGTCCACCAGCATCACGCTGGCCAGGTACATTTCGGCAGCCATGCCGGGGTCAGTTGCCGACTGCGCCACATCGGCGGGGTCCAGTGGTTTGGCGACTTCATCATCCAGCCACTGCTGCAATTGCGGGTCATTGGTGTGCTTACCGATTTCAGCGCTGATCATGTGTTTCTCTGCCTCATCGATCCGGCCATCGGCCTTGGCCGCCGCTATCAATGCACGTAGGATCGCATGGCTGTGCTCTTCGACTTCCGGCCCCGCCAACATATCCACCGTGCGCATCGCCTGCTGCGGCGCCGGTTGTTGCTGGGAGGCCTGACTGCGCTGCCACGCCTGATACGCCTGAAACGCCATCATCCCCAGAGACGCGAGCGCGGCATAGTTGGTCCCGCCACCGGAACGCGATTGCGGTGCACCACCGCCCATCGGCGAACCGCCACCGAGCAGGCCGCCAAGCAAGCCGCCCAGCCCGCCCATTCCACCGGCCCCGCCACTGCTGGCGGCGCCACCGCCACCGAGCAGGCCACCGAGCAAACCGCCCAGGTCACCGAGGCCACCTTGAGCCGATGCCCCACCGCCGCCCTGTTGCGCCATCGAGCCCTGGCCGGCCCGCAGTAATTGTTCGAGCAGATCGCTGGTGTTCATGACGACGTCCTCATCGAAGGGAGTGATCCGTCAGGCAACGATAGACCTCGACGGCAATTGCGCCACCACCGTTTGGCTGACACACCGCAGATTTAACCGGGGTAATTTTTTACGACCCAGCTAAGATTCATAGGTGGTGAACCTTATTCCCGGATACCCGGTCGATACCTGCAACCCGAACCGGTTTGCCGCCGCCCGCCAGATGAGGGCGATGACTGGCTTGCTTCACTTTCTGGAGAACGCCCCCGTGATTTCAACTCTACACATCGCCAGGCTCAAAGCATGGGGTGCCCATGGTTTTACCGCGACCGGCGTGGTCACCGCCTTCCTCGCCACCCTCGCCCTGCTCGATAACCAGCCCACCAGTTGCCTGCTGTGGCTGGGCGTGGCCCTGATCGTCGACGGGCTGGACGGCGCATTGGCGCGCAAGGTCAATGTGCAGTCGGTGCTGCCGAGCTTCGACGGCTCGATTCTCGACCTGGTGATCGACTACCTGACGTATGTATTCATTCCGGCGCTGTTCATCTATCGCTATATCCCGTTGCCGGACTACACGCTGCTGCTGACGGTGTCGCTGATTCTGGTGTCGTCGCTGTTCTGCTTCTGCAACGTCAACATGAAAAGCAAAGACAACTACTTCCAGGGCTTTCCCGCCGCGTGGAACGTGGTTGCGCTGTGCCTGTACATCATCGCGCCGTCGCCGTGGATCACTTTTCTCACCGTGATCGGCCTGGCCCTGCTGACGCTGACCCGGATGAAATTCCTGCACCCGTTCCGCGTGCGGCGCTTCATGCCGATCAACATTGCCGTGACCGCCATCTGGCTGCTGTGCAGTCTGTCATTGGTGATCAATCATCCAGTGATCAACCCGCTGGTGATGGGCCTGTGGCTGCTGATGTCGGCGTACTTTCTGGGGATCTGCTTCTGGCGCACGGCGCTGGAGTGGTTCGACGGATCGCGGGTGAAATAACGCCATGCCTGTCCATATCGTGCGCCTCGGCTCACCGCGCCTGCCCGGCGAAGGTTTGCGCCTGGGCACCGTGCGTCGCCCACCTCGTGGCGTACCGAAAGCCGAGTTCGCCAGTCGGGATTTCTACGATGTGTGGCAACCGCTGCTGTCCCCGAGCCAGGAGTTGGTGCACGAAGCCCAACACGCTGAAGACGAAAAAGCCTGGAACGCGTTCAAGCGCAAGTTCAAGGCCGAAATGAACCAACCCGCCGCCAGTCAGTTGCTCGATCTGCTGGCCGCCCTCTCGCATGACACTTCGTTGGCTGTTGGCTGTTACTGCGAAGAAGAAGCGCATTGTCATCGCTCGGTGTTGCGTGAATTGCTGGCGGCGCGGGGTGCGAAAGTTACCTGATCACCAACAAACACCATAAATCCTGTGGGAGCGGGCTTGCCCGCGATAGCGATCATCCAGACAAAGATAAAGTGGCTGGCAGACCGTCATCGCGGGCAAGCCCGCTCCCACAGGGATCTATGTCGATTCAACGCCGTGTGATCACCACCTCCAGATACTCACTCGGCACCACCAGCGACTTGTCTCCCGCCCGGTTCGAACGGTTGATCAGATCAGCCAGGTCATTTTCCAGGGCCAGGGCGCTTTCCGGTGGCAGCGCCCCGAATGCCTTGTGCACCGGGCCGTACCAGGTGCGGAAGGTGTCAATGAAATGCGCTGTGGAGCGATACCGGAAATTGAAGGTCTTGCGCGTCACCTGAACCAGAAAGTTTCGCTCATCGAACTGCGTGTGCAACCAGGCTTCGGTGCCCCACTGCGAGGGCGGTTGCGCGCCGGGTGGTGGTGGCATGTGCCGGCCGAGGGTCTTGAACATCTGGCCGACGAAACCTTCCGGTGTCCAGTTGGCCAGGCCAATCCGGCCGCCCGGCCGACAGACCCGCGCCAGCTCCGCTGCAGCCTTGGGCTGGTCCGGGGTGAACATTACGCCGAAAGTCGAAAGCACGGCGTCGAAACTGGCATCGTCAAAAGGCAGCGCTTCGGCATCGGCCACTTGAAACGTCACGTTGAGGCGCTCAGCCCTCGCTCGGTCTTCGCCGCGTTCGAGCAGTGCGGCCACATAGTCGGTCGACGTAACCAGGCAACCCCGGCGCGCAGCGGCCAGTGTGGCATTGCCGTTGCCGGCGGCGACGTCGAGCACTTGCTCATCGCACAGCAGGTCGCAGGCTTCGGCCAGTTGCTCGCCGACAATCTGCAAGGTCGTGCCGATCACGGCATAGTCGCCACTGGCCCAAGCGGCCATCTGACGGTTTTTCAAGGCAGTAAGATCAATGGGTGTACTCATGGAGACGATCTCTGGGTTGAAACACGGATCAGTTACCGGCGCACACTTACTCCGCCGTGGTGGGATCGATGATGTTCATGACCTGGGAGACACGATTGGCCGGGAAACCACTCAGCCGGGCATGTTCCTGGATCTGTTCTTCGCTCGGCGCGATGTACACGCAGTAGAGCTTGTCACCGGTGACATAACTCTGCAGCCACTGCACCTCCGGCAAATCGCGCAAGGTCCTGCAGGACTTCTGCGAAGCGGCTTTCAAATCCCTTTCTGACAGTGTTCCAGCACCTGGAATCTCGCGTTCTATGACGAACTTAGGCATGGCAACCTCTCATTCTTGTTATTGATGACAGGGTCGGAAGACCCTGTGCGCCAACTATCGCGCCGCGAGACGGCGGCGTCCTGCCCGATCGTCGGCCAGCACTGTCCGATCGTCCGGCGGTTTCACGCATTGCTGCAACAGGCTCACAATCGAGAACATCCGTCCGCACGGGAAAACCACCATGGATGCCCTGTCACAGACCCTGCGTGTCGTTCGCCTGGTCGGCGCGATTTTCATCAACGCCCGGTTCACCGCGCCGTGGTGCTATCAGTCGCCGAGTGCCGACACGGCTGCGCCTTTTCTCGAACCGAACGCCGAGCGGGTGGTGATTTTTCATTTGATCACCGAGGGCGAGTGCTACGTCGAACTGGGGGATGACCCGCCGCTGCGATTGAGCGCCGGAGACGTTGTGGTGTTTCCCCAGGGCGATGCCCATCGCATGAGTTCCCAACCCGGATTGACGCCGGCCAGCGGCGGACGGCTGGACAAGGTGCTGGCGCGCAGGCCACGGCAATTGAGTTATGGCGGTGGCGGCGCGGTCACGCGGTTGGTGTGCGGTTATCTGGCGTGCGATACGCGGTTGGCGGGGATGTTGCTGACCGGACTGCCGCCGGTGGTGCGGGTCAATGTGCGCGGTTCGAATGCCGGAATCTGGCTGGAATCTTCGGTGCGTTATGCCTTGGCCGAAGCCCGCTCGCCCAGGCCTGGCGGCGAAGGCGTGTTGGCCAAACTGGCCGAGGTGTTGTTCATCGAAGTGCTGCGCCTGTACATGCACGAACACGGCAAAGGCCGAACCGGTTGGCTGGCGGGCGTGAGCGACCGGATCGTCGGCGCCGCCCTCAACGCCTTGCACAAGACACCCTGCCACACCTGGACCCTGGATGAACTGGCGCGCACCGCCGGCACCTCCAGATCCGTCCTCGCGGAACGCTTTCAACAATTGGTCGGGGTTTCGCCGATGCAGTACCTGACGCAATGGCGCATGTTGCTGGCGGCCAACCTGTTACGCAGCAGTAACAGTTCCTTGATCCGCATTGCCGAAGAGGTGGGTTACCAGACTGACACGGCGTTCAGTCGGGCATTTCGTCGCGAGTATGGCGCGCCGCCAGCGGCGTGGCGGCGCAGTCAGGAGAATCGCTCGATGGCCCACGGCGCGACGCCTGTGAGCCATTGATTTTCAGGATCAAGCCGCTGGAGCGCTGGCCTTGGCGTCGGCTTTGGCCTCTTCCAGTAACTGCTGGATCATTTGCTCCTGAGTGTCGTAGCGACCTTCACCAAAGTGGGTGAAACGTACCTGGCCCTTGGCGTCGATCAGGTAATGCGCAGGCCAGTACTGGTTGTCGAAGTTGCGCCAGATCGCGTAGTTGTTGTCGATCGCCACCGGGTAGGTGATGCCGTATTCCTTCACCTTGGCCCTGACGTTGTCGATGATGCGTTCAAAGCCGTATTCGGGCGTGTGCACGCCGATCACCACCAGTCCGTCCTTTTCATACTTCTTCGCCCAGTCCTTCACGTACGGCAGGGTGTGCTTGCAGTTGATGCAGTCGAAGGTCCAGAAGTCCACCAGCACCACTTTGCCTTTCAGGGCTTCGTTGGTCAGTGCCGGTGAGTTGAGCCATTCCACCGCGCCGGACAGCGACGGCATGGCGCCCTGGGCATCGCCCATGGTGCTGTCGGCCTTGACCTTGCTGACCAGGTAATCGACGACTTTCGGCACGGTTTCCAGCACGCCTTTCTCCACACTGCTGACACCTTCCGAGGAGGTGTTGGCCAGCAACAGGTCATTGGCCCCCGTTGCAATCGCCGCCGCACCGGCGAGCACCGTAACCCCGGCGCCACGGCGCAGCCAGCCGGTGACCGGAATCGACGGTTTCAAGCGATTGACCAGGCCGCGCCCGGCAAAGATCAAGATGCCCAGGGACAGCGCACTGCCCGCGCCATAGGCCACCAGCAACAGACTGGTGCCGGCGTTCGCACCTTGCAGCATGGCGCTGGTGAGAATCACCCCGAGGATCGGCCCGGCGCAGGGTGCCCAGAGCAGCCCGGTGGCGACACCGATCATGATCGACGCCAACGGCCCGGACATCTTGCGCGAGTCCGGGTCGATGCGATTGCCCAGCAGCACGAAGGGACGGGCCAGCCAGTCACCGACCCGGGCGGAGATCAGCGACAGGGCGAACAGCACCATCACCGCCAGCGCTACGTGGCGGCCGGTGTTGCTGGCCTGTATCACCCACTCGCTGCTGACCACCGCCAGGCTGGAGACCAGGGCAAAGGTCAGGACCATGCCGCCGAGGGTCAGCAGGATCGAGGAGCGTGTACGGTCGGCCCCGGCAAACAGGAACGGCACGACCGGCAGGATGCACGGGCTGAGGACGGTCAATATGCCGCCCAGGAAAGCGATGAGAAACATGGGGATCACCTTTGAAATTGTCGGGAGGCATCCATCACACAGCCCCCTGTGGGAGCTGGCTTGCCAGCGATATCGGTTTGACTGTCACACTTGGGCCGGGTGTGCCACCGTCATCGCTGGCAAGCCAGCTCCCACAGGGGATCGGTGGTGTTTTTGCTTCAGGCCGTCTGGCCATCCAGCAACTTGCCCTGCGGCGTGTGACTGGAGCCGTTTTCGGCGAGGAAGGCGTCACCGCCCTTCTCTGCCACTGGCGTCAGCTGGAAGCAGGTGCTGCTGCCGCAAGCGCTTTGTTCTACAGCGCCGTTGGCGTGGGCCGCGGCACCGGCGGCGGAGAAGGCAATGGCGGTCAGGAATCGGCTGATGTTGTTCATGGTGGTGTTCCTCGCTTCAAAAGGGATGCGCAATGGCTGATTGCTGGACTCAGTTGTCCGAGGTGCAGCTATCGGAAATTTTGCGGTAGTCCAGAACCTGGGTTTTGCTGTGGGAATCCAGGTAGGTCAGTTGGGCATCCACCACCCCGCAGGAAGGCGTCGCGTCCTGCTTCAACGACACCACTTTTTTGATGTCCAGTTGCGTGCCGTAGGTGTAGGGTTTGGCGCTGACATCGGCTTCGGCGCGGGCCGACAAGGTGCAGATGTTCAGGGCGGCAAACAGGCAAGCGGCGTAGATGGCTTTGGTGTTCATGGCGGTTTCCTCAAGGTTTGAATAGGTCAATCGTTAGTTGGGTAGAGGCAGCTGGGCTTGCCTCGATGGAACCTATTTAAAGCTTGCGAGGTATCCCGCATGTGTCGGAAACAGGCGCGTGTAAATCGGTACGTATCAGAACCGGGTCGGGATACAGAGCGATACAAAACCCCTGAAAAATCGCTTTTTTACGTCGGTGTGTATCCACCGACAAGCCAGATACACTGCAATACAAACCCCTGCGGGCGAGCGGGAAAAGGCTCGATAGACTGTGCGACATCCCCCACTTACAGAGGCAAGTCCCCATGGAGCACGTCGATCACATTCTCATCGTTGATGATGACCGCGAGATCCGCGAACTGGTGGGCAACTACCTGAAGAAGAACGGCCTGCGCACCACCGTTGTGGCGGACGGTCGACAGATGCGCACCTTCCTTGAATCCACCCCGGTGGACCTGATCGTGCTGGACATCATGATGCCGGGCGACGACGGCCTGATGCTGTGCCGCGAGCTGCGCTCCGGCAAACACAAGACCACACCGGTATTGATGCTCACCGCGCGCAACGATGAAACCGACCGCATCATCGGCCTGGAAATGGGTGCCGACGATTACCTGGTCAAGCCCTTCGCCGCCCGTGAACTGCTGGCGCGGATCAACGCGGTCCTGCGCCGTACGCGGATGTTGCCGCCGAACCTGGTGGTCACCGAAAGCAGTCGCCTGCTGGCCTTCGGGCGCTGGCAGCTGGACACCTCGGCCCGGCACCTGCTCGACGGCGACGGCACCATGGTTGCCTTGAGCGGCGCGGAATACCGCCTGCTGCGCGTATTTCTCGATCACCCGCAGCGGGTGCTCAACCGTGACCAGTTGCTCAACCTGACCCAGGGCCGTGACGCCGACCTGTTCGATCGCTCCATAGACCTGTTGGTCAGCCGACTGCGTCAGCGTCTTTTGGACGACGCCCGTGAACCGGCCTACATCAAGACCGTACGCAGCGAGGGCTATGTGTTTTCGCTGCCGGTTGAAATCGTGGGAGCGCCAGCATGAACCTGTCGATGCGTTGGCCGCGCACCCTGGCTTCGCGGCTGTCACTGATTTTTCTGATAGGCCTGATCCTTGCCCAGGCGCTGTCCTTCGGCGCGCAGTATTACGAGCGCTATGAAAACGCGAAAAACACCATGCTGGGCAACCTGGAAACCGACGTCTCGACGTCCATCGCCATCCTCGACCGCCTGCCGGCCGAAGAGCGCATGAGTTGGCTGCAACAACTGGATCGGCGCAATTACCGCTACTTGTTGGATGAGGGCTCACCTGGCACATCGATGAACACAGACATGCCCGAAGCCCCCATTGCGATGGCCTCGATCAAGGACGCCATCGGCAAGGACTACCCGATGACCTTTACTGAGATTCCCGGGCCGCGCAAACACTTCCAGGTCCACCTGAAGCTGGCCGACGGCGCCCCGCTGACCATCGACGTGCGACCTTCGATGCAGCCGCTGTCACCTTGGTTGCCGATCGTCTTGCTCGGGCAATTGGCGCTGATGATCGCCTGCACCTGGCTGGCCGTGCGCATCGCCATCCGCCCCCTCACCCGCCTCGCCGAAGCCGTGGACACCCTCGACCCCAACACCCACCCGGTGCTGCTGGACGAGAAAGGCCCGACCGAAGTGGCCCACGCGGCCAAGGCTTTCAATGCCATGCAGGCGCGGATCGCCGCCTACCTGAAAGAACGCATGCAATTGCTGGCGGCGATTTCCCATGACCTGCAAACGCCGATCACCCGCATGAAACTGCGCGCCGAGTTCATGGACGACTGCGTGGAAAAAGACAAACTGTGGAACGACCTCGGCGAGATGGAACATCTGGTGCGCGAAGGCGTGGCCTATGCCCGCAGCGTGCATGGCGCCACCGAAGAAAGCCGGCGCACCGACCTGGACTCTTTCCTCGACAGCCTGGTGTTCGACTATCAGGACGTGGGCAAGGAAGTGCAACTGAGCGGAAAAAGCGCCACGGTCATCGATACCCGCCCCCACGCCTTGCGCCGGGTGCTGGTGAACCTGACCGACAACGCCCTCAAATTCGCCGGCGCCGCCGAGTTGCAGGTGGAAAAGCAAGCCGACGGCAGCGTCTCGGTGAAGGTCATGGACCGCGGTCCGGGGATCGCCGAGGCGGAACTGGCCCAGGTCATGGAGCCGTTCTACCGCGTGGAAAATTCGCGCAACCGCAGCACTGGCGGCACCGGGTTGGGGTTGGCGATTGCGCAGCAACTGGCGTTGGCGATCGGGGGATCGTTGACGTTGAGTAATCGTGAGGGTGGAGGTTTGTGCGCGGAGCTGAAGTTGCGGGGGTAGCAAGCGACTGATACATCCACTTATTTTCACTGCATTGTAGGAAGCGCCCGACATCAATTCGTTTATTCCCTTGCTAGCATTGCATCCAGCGGATTTAAAACCTGTCTAGCCGCTGGATGCATATACGCTTAATGGAACCCAGGCAACGGAATAGCGAAAAATGGATGACAACCGAAGACCCATCAGCGCGCGCTCCACAGGTTGGGCCAAACGCATAACCGACCTGTTGGTGAAACGCGACATTTCACCCAATCAGATTTCCGTCGCCAGCATTTTCTTTGCGCTCGCCGGCGCCATTGCGCTGAACATCGATAACGGTGTCGCCGGGTCGATCTTGTGCGCCGTCGCCATTCAACTGCGCCTGCTGTGCAATCTCTTCGACGGGATGGTCGCCATCGAAGGCGGCAAGCAATCCGACATTGGCAGCCTGTACAACGAATTTCCCGATCGGATCGCCGACAGCCTGCTGATTGTCGGGCTCGGCTATGCCCTCTGGCAGCCGGAACTCGGCTGGTTTGCCGCACTGGCCGCTGCGCTCACGGCGTATGTCCGGGTGTTCGGCGGCTCCATCGGCCTGAAGCAGAACTTCATCGGCCCGATGGCCAAGCAGCACCGGATGGCCGTGATGACCGTCGGACTGGTGCTGAATGCGATCGAATTCCATCTCTATGCCAGCCACTACGTGCTGATGCTGACGCTGATCGTCATTGCCATCGGTGCCGCCGCCACTTGCATCACCCGCACCCTGGCGATCTCCAGACAACTAAAGGAGGCCGGCCATGTGGATCAGTAATGCCCTGATCGCGGTGCTCAGACTGCTGATCGGCGTCACCGCCCGCTGGGAAGGCCCGCCGGATCTGACCCGCCAGCGCATCTATTTCGCCAACCACACCAGCCACATGGACACCCTGGCGATCATGGCAGCCCTGCCAGCCGAAGCGCGGATTAATGTAAAACCGGTCGCCGCCGCCGATTACTGGGGCAAGAACCGGTTTCTCTCCTACATCTCTCAGCGAGGCCTCAATGCAGTGTTGATCGAGCGCAACCCAGCACCCGGCAGCAATGTGCTGGAGCCGATTTTCGACGTGGTGCGGGCCGGTCATTCGATCATCATTTTTCCTGAAGGCACGCGCTCCAGCCAGGCCTTGCCGGGGGCGTTCAAATCAGGGATCTATCGGCTCAGCGAAACCTTTCCCGATGTCGACCTGGTGCCGATCTACCTGGAAAACCTGCATCGCTCCATGCCCAAGGGCAAGCACGTGCCCCTGCCGATCATCTGCACCATCCGTATCGGCAATCCTCTTCCACGATTTGTCGGCGAGGACAAACAGGTGTTTCTGGAGCGGGCGCGTGACGCCATCGTGAGGCTGTCGAAATGAGTCTTGAGCAAAAATTCCTTTGGTTCTTTTTCGCGATCGCCTGTTTGTTGGCCGTCGCTTCGGTGATCGGTCGGGTGCTGGCCAAACGCGCCACGAGCGAAGGCGCGATCTCCACCATCGAAAACCTCAACCAGCGCGTAAACGCCTGGTGGGGCATGGTCATCATCTTCTTCGTGTCCTGGCTGCTGGGACCGAATGCAACGGTCGTGCTGTTCGGATTCATCTCCCTGTTCGCCCTCAGGGAGTTCATCACCCTGACCCCGACAACCCTGGGCGATCACAACGCGCTGTTCTCGGCGTTTTTCATCCTGATCCCGCTGCAATACCTGCTGATCGGCACCCACTGGTATTCGATGTTCACGCTGCTGATTCCGGTGTATGCCTTCCTGCTGCTGCCGGCGATTGCCGTGTTGAGCCAGGACACCGAAGCCTTTCTGGAACGAACGGCGAAGATCCAGTGGGGCGTGATGATCTGCGTCTACTGCATCAGCCACGCGCCGGCCCTGTTGCTGCTGGACCTGCAAGGGTTCACCGGGCAGAACGCGCTGCTGCTGTTCTATCTGGTGTTCGTCGTGCAGTTGAGCGACGTGTTGCAGTACGTCTTCGGCAAGCTCTTCGGCAAGCACAAGGTCGCGCCGCTGGTGAGCCCGTCGAAAACCGTGGAAGGCCTTGTGGGCGGCGGACTGTCCGCCACGCTGATCGGCGGCTGCATGTTCTGGATGACCCCGTTCAACTTCTGGCAGTCGCTGTTGATGTCGCTGGTGATCGTGGTGATGGGCTTTCTTGGTGGCCTGGTCATGTCGGCGATCAAGCGCAGTTTGAGCGCCAAGGACTGGGGCACCATGATCAAGGGTCACGGCGGCATGCTCGATCGCATGGACTCGATCTGCTTCGCCGCGCCGATCTTCTTTCACCTGACGCGGTATTTCTTTTCCGTGCAATAACGGATTAAAGCGCCGACCGCTCGTCAGCACTGGCATATCTGACAGTAGCTGGCGCACCCGACATCCTGTGGGATAGGCGACTCTTCAGGATGACGGAAAACCGCCATGGGCTTGCTCCAACAGATTACCGGGCTGTGCTCACGGCTGGCTCCCGGTGGCTGGCACTCCTTGCTGCTGGCCCACGGTCTGGACATCACGGCAGTCCCCCTTGGCGCCGAACTGATCAAACCACTGACCATCGACCGCCGCTTGCGTGGATTTGAAGATTTCGCCAGCGCCGGCCACCGGGCGATTGAACCGGCCCAACCGGCCTGCAGCCTGCTCTATCACGCGCTGGCCTCACCTGAGGTAACCCACGACGAGACCGGCCAACCGTTGCGCCTGTTCCCCACGCCCGCCGAAATTGAAACCGTGCTCGATTTCGTTTTTGCCGCCAGCCGCACCTCCCTTGAGCGCTTGCGCAAACAGGCTGAGGGCAGGCCCTTGGCGGTGGTGGTGTTTGCCAGTGAATACCGCAACGCCGCCCAAACCGTGCACGGTGAACACGCCGACCTGTGCTTCTCGCGCACCGGCATCGCCCGGGTGGGCACCGCTCCATGCCGCTACGATCCACAGCTGCGTTGCTTCTTGCCATTTGTCGACGACGACCCGTTTGGCATCCGGATCATGCCGGTGCGGTACAGCGCCTACATCGCCATGCAATACAAAGGTGATCCTGAAAGCTTTGGGCCGATGGACGCTCAGTCAGGGGATACAGAACTGGATTTCTGGGTGCCGCTGCACAAATTGTTCAACGGTTCACAGTGTTTGGTCGGAATGGACCTGACGCTGGACCTGGACAACCATCAGATCAACGAGAAATTGCGCCACATCCATCTGCGCCACAGCGGGACCGGTTGGCAGGAGCCGCAGATCAGCCAACCGCCCTTTGTCGTCACCGAAAATCTCGCGCACTGGGCAACCCCGGAAGATTTTGGCCAAGGCCTGCTACTGCCGAAAGCCACACCCAGACTGGTGGAGGCGGCCAGCCACGAGGGCCAGCCTTTGTCCTTCCGGATGCCGGCCGGCACCGCCGGTATGGTGCATGGTCGACACACGCTGGATGAGGAAGGTTGCTTCGAGGATCTGAATGACCGAGAGGGTGTGGCGAATCTGGTCAACCGAGGCGGTTATCGCGCGCTGCACTATCACGACAATACTGCCGATGGCTGGGTCCGCGCACGCTGCCCGGCCTTGCAAAAATTTTTGCCCTCGATAGCGGCATACTCGGTGATTGGCGCACCGGATTTCTTTCCCCTGTGCAATCAGCGGCAACTCTTGCGCTGGGCAAATTCGGAACCCACCCTGCCCGATCCGAACATCTGGCATGCCCGCCTGGAGGCGTTGTCGAACGTTCGCTACAGCGCAAACCCGAGCCTGAAAGACCAGCCATTTTCGGCAGAAGATCGCGGCGTCACAGCCATTGTTGCGTTGCCGCGCCGGGCCAAATCCGAGTCATCGCCCTCAAAAAACCACACCAGCGTTGACCGCCCTTCTTCGTTGCCGGACGCCGCGGCAGGGATTTTTGGCCCCGGCTGGGAAGTCGGTCGATACCCGCCCATGGGCGGACCGTTTTCCCTGTCCGGCTACCAGATGGCCAGCCCTTTTACCGAAGACGTGCGCATTTGCGCGGCGCTGGGTTCCTACTGGCCAGGCGTGGCGCCGGACTCTGCCCGAACCTTTGAGCCGCGATCGAGCCTGCACAGCATCATCCCGCTGACCGATGAGGAAATCGGTCAGCACGGGGCAACGGCCTGGGACAATCAGCAAGGGCCACAACTGATCTCGCACGAAGGACAAACGATCGTTCGCTACCGCGCCTACGAATACACCGACTACACCCAGGTGGCCCTCGATGGACGTTTTTCCCTGCAACTGACCGGGCGCATCACGCAGCGGCAATACCAGGACCGGGTGCTCTCGATGCACCGCGTGTACAACGTGCTCGAGGCTGGAACCGACCCCGCTCGGCGCAACAATTGGCCATTGTTGTCATTTCGGCTGGTGCAGCGACCGGATGCCGAACTCGACACTGCCGAGCGAGAGGCCGGGTTGACGCTCAATGGCTGGATCCATCGCTATCACGTGTACAAACGCGGCAGTAGTTGGACCCCGGAGACTGATTTCAAACTGCGCTATGTGGACATTGAACGTCAGGTCAACCTGTTGGTCGGTGAACGGGCGATGCTGGTCAAGTATGGAGAACGACCTTGGCAGATCGCGCTTGAAGCCCTTTGATGCGCTGGTAATCGGCGGCGGCCCGGCGGGCTGTGCAACGGCGATCAGTTGCGCGCAGCGCGGCTTGCGCGTGGCACTGGTGGAGCGCCAGAGATTTCCGCGGTTTCGTCCTGGCGAAAGCCTGCACCCGGCCATCGAACCGTTGCTGGAACAGCTCGGAGTTGCGCATTTGTGTGCAGCAGGCGCGGTACGTTTTTCCGGCCAGTGGGTGCACTGGGACGGTCCGCCACGCTTCCTTGGTTTTGGCGGTGACGACGCCGGGCAGTGGCAGGGATTTCAGATCGCCAGAACCTCACTGGACAGTGCATTGTTGCAGCGTGCCGCAGCGCTCGGCGTCAGCGTATTGCAGCCGTGTCAGGCCAAGCGCCTGCTCACCCACGACCGCCGGGTGGTTGGCGTGGAAACCGACAAAGGCCCGTTGTTGAGCGCTTACGTGATTGACGCCAGCGGCGTTGCGGGCTGGTTGAACCGCCAACACCAGCTGACGGTTCGGCGTTGTTCACCGCTGCTGGTGGCCCGGTATGGTTATCTCATTGGCAACCTTGAGACTTATGCGCACGCTCCGCGCTTGCAGGCCGATGCCGACGGCTGGACGTGGGTGGCACAAGTCGAGAGTCATCGCCTGCACTGGACGCGCCAGTATTTCAGCGAAGGTGCGTCCACGCCCCGAACCGTGCCTGAAGCCTTGTGCGGCTTGCCTCTGTCAGACCCGGTGCTGGGCGCCGACGTGTCCTGGCGCCTCAGTACGGAAACGGCCGGTGCAGGCTATTTCATGGTGGGCGATGCGGCGAGCCTGCTCGACCCGGCCGCGTCCCACGGCGTACTCAAAGCGTTGATGAGCGGCATGCAGGCTGCGCAAGCCGTATTCGACTGCCTGCAACAGCCTTCCATCCAGTACTCGGCACACGAGCAATACAAGCGCTGGATCAACGATTGGTTTGAACGTGATCTGGCGCAGATGCGTCATTTCTACGCCACCCATCCTTATCCGCCAGACTGGATTCAGTCATGGACATAAAACCGGCCGGGCCGACGAGCATTGCTTAAACGACAAACCGCGCCACCAGCGCATTCAAATCCACCGCCAGACGCGACAGTTCATGGGTGGCGGTGCTGGTCTGGTTGGCACCGGCGGCGGACTGCGTGGCCAGGTCGCGGATGTTCACCAGGTTGCGGTCGACTTCGCGGGACACCTGCGCCTGTTCTTCCGAGGCACTGGCGATCACCAGGTTGCGTTCGTTGATCAAATGGATCGACTGGGTGATCTGCTCCAGCGCCACACCGGCGGCGCGGGCCAGTTCCAGGGTGTTTTGCGTGCGTTGATTGCTTTGCTGCATCGACGCCACCGCCTCACCGGTGCCGTTCTGGATGCCGGCGACCATCTTCTCGATTTCCTGGGTCGACTGCGCCGTGCGATGGGCCAGCGCCCGAACTTCGTCCGCCACCACGGCAAAACCACGCCCGGCTTCACCGGCACGAGCCGCTTCGATCGCCGCGTTCAGCGCCAGCAGGTTGGTTTGCTCGGCGATGGCACGGATCACGTCCAGCACCTTGCCGATGTCGCGTCCCTGAGCCGCCAGGCCTTCGATCATCAGCGAAGTGTTGTGCACGTCATGGGTCATGGTCTGGATCGCGTCGACGGTTTGCACCACCCGGTCACGACCCTCGCGGGCGGCCTGGGTCGACTGGTTCGAGGCTTCGGATGTCGACACCGCGTTGCGCGCCACTTCTTCCACGGCGGCGGTCATTTCATTGACGGCGGTGGCGGCCTGTTCGATTTCATTGTTCTGTTGTTGCAGGCCACGGGACGCGTCTTGAGTCACTGCGCTGAGCTCTTCGGCGGCGGTGCCCAGTTGCGTGGCGGAACCGGCGATCTGTTCGATGGTTTTGCGCAGGCTGGCCTGCATCGTCGCCAAGGCACCGAGTAAGCGCGCCGGTTCATCCTTGCCATCGACTTCGATGACGTTACGCAGATTACCTTCGGCAATGGTTTGCGCGGCCAGCACGGCACGGTTCAACGGTGTGACGATGCTGCGGGTCAGGAGCCAGGCCAGCAACACGGTCATCAACGCTGCGATAACCGCGACCGCGATGATGCCGGTAATGGCGCTGTCGTAGTTGTCAGCGGCTTCAGCCGAAGCGGTTTTGGCATAGTCCGCATTGAGTGCCACCAGTTTGTTCAACTGCTCGCCCATCTGATCCGTGCCGTCCTTGATCCGCGTATTGATCAGCGTGCGCATCTCATCCAGTTTGTTCTGTTGCGACAACTCCAACATCTGGGCTTGGGCTTGCATGTAGCTGTCCAGCGTGACGGTGAACGTCTTGTACAGCTGCGCTTCTTCGTCACCGGTGGGCAGCGCGGCGTAACTCGCTTGTGCGCTACGCAGCTTGTCGACCAGTACGCCAACACGCGTCTGGGCTTCCTGCAAGGCCGCCGGATCACGGTTGACCAAAATCCGGAACGACAGAATTCGCATGCGCAGGACGTTCTCGGTCATGTTGCCGAGAAAGCCGACACTGGGCAGATGGGTGGTACCCATGTCGATGGAGGCCTGGCGGATGACGGTCATGCGGTTGACGGCGAACACACCGAGCACGATGACCAGCAAGGCAATGAAGGCAAAACCCAGGAAAGCGCGAGGCGCGATATTCAGATTACGCAATGACATAGGACGATTCTCGGGGGTGGTGGCTGCGAGCATCCTTGCGTGATCACTGAATGGCGGGCATTGGCGCGCACCCTTTCAGATGGGCGCCATTGTTGTAATAGATTCGTCTGCGCCTGATGGTTGTATCGGCCAGGCTTGAGGTTTATTGCGCGGATTTAGCAAATAATTTTCAAGGAGTTAAGGGTGTTTCACAGACGAGACATATGGAACGGAAGTACCCATATTCCTGTGAGCAGTCAGAGAACGACACCCACCACACGTTGTTCATGCATCTGCCGCAACAACGCCAACCCGTTATCGAAGAACTCCGCTGAGCCGGTCATTCCCGCCTCCTGCGCCAGTGCTTGCAACTGCGCCCGGCCATCCAGTTCAGGAAACGCCTCGATGCGCTGCAACAACCGAAACGCCAACGGGCTCAACCCGGAAAACTTCACACTGAAATCCACATCCCGACGTACCAACAACAACGTCGGCTGATCCGGCGCAGTGTCCGGCTGATATTCCGGCCCCACCAACTGCACCGGCCAGGCATACGCCAGCGGCCAGGCCAATGGCGAGACCTGCAACGGGCGGTCCAGCAACATGTCAGCATCGCCGGATGACAATGGTTCGGCCTCGGACTGCTGCAACGCCATTTCCACCCATTCGTAATGCGCCAGCTCAACCATGAACGGCGGCCACGGACCATCGGCCAGCGCCGCAGGCTCAGAGGCGAGAAACTCGACAAATTCCTCGGCGATCTCGCCGAATTTCGGTGTGTGGGCGCGGTAGTCGCGCAAGAAGATCCGCACCAGCGCCCGCCATTGTTGGTCGCCAAGAATCTTCACCAGCACCGGAAACGTGCCGCTGATCAGCGATGACAGGTTGGCAAACACCAGGTCGCGATAAACCTGCGCCCGCGCCGGGTCCATTTCTGGCGGTGGCGCGCAGTGGTCGGGGTCGCGCAGGTACAGGCCCATGCTGTTTTGCTGTTCGTGCAGCGAGCGCTTAGCCACGGTTCACCCCCTCGGTCTGCAAGCGGCGGATGGTCTGCAACTCGGCAACCAGTTCGGAAAATGCCGGAAAGTTGAAATCGCGCTCCAGCAAAGTCGGTTGCGCGCCGAACCGGGCGTAGGCCTGGGCCAGCAACGACCACACCGCCGGTTTGACTGAAGCGCCATGGGTGTCGATTTTCAAGGTGTCGGACTCATCGAAATGCCCGGCGATGTGCATCGCCACCACGCGATCCGCATCGATGCCGGCCAGGAACGTACGCGGATCGAACCCGTGGTTGATCGAATTGACGTAGACGTTGTTGACGTCCAGCAACAGGTCGCAATCGGCTTCGCGCAGAACGGCGTTGGTGAAGGTCACCTCGTCCATGTCCTGCTGCGGTGCGGCGTAGTAAGAGACGTTTTCCACCGCCAGGCGCCGACCGAGAATGTCCTGGGCCTGACGGATGCGCGCGGCGACGTGGTGCACCGCTTCTTCGGTAAAGGGCAGCGGCAACAGGTCGTACAGGTGACCGTCATCGCTGCAATAGCTGAGGTGCTCGCTGTACAGCGGTACGTTGTAGTGATCGAGGAAAACCCGCACCTCTTGCAGAAACCCGACATCCAGCGGCGACGGCCCGCCCAGCGACAGGGACAAGCCGTGACAGGACAACGGATAACGCTCGGCCAGACTTCGCAGCGCTGCACCATGGGCGCCGCCGATGCCGATCCAGTTTTCCGGCGCGACTTCGAGAAAATCGAAATGACCGGCAGGAGCCGCCAGAAGGTCTTTCATTAAACCGCGACGCAAGCCGAGCCCGGCGCTGGCCTTGGCTGAAGTGATGGGGGTTTGCATGATGTCGATCTCAAGGTTGTCAGAACGTAAGCACAGTTAATCGAAGCGGTGTATCGGGACTGTGTTGCGCGCCGACGGAAAACCGCAGGGCTTGTATCGGCAGCGGGCCTGTACACACTCTGGTACAGACCCGTTGCCCGGCCTTACGCCAGGTCGTACTTCTCGCGCACCAGCTGGCCGATGCCCATGCGATCGAGCACATTCATCGGGCACAGGAACGTCACGCGGATGGTGCCCGGCAGACGACTGATGTCGATGGAACCGGTGATGGTGGCGCGGTTGAGCACTTCGTCGTACGGCAGACCGGTGACGGAGGCCGCACGCTGCAAGCCGTTCTCCACCGCGAGGTTGAGGTTTTCGCCGCTGCCGATGAAGGTGATCGGGCCGCTCTGCTCGATCTCATGCTGGCCCCAACGCTCACCCAATTCACGGACTTTGGCCCGTTGTTCGGCGTTCATCGGTCGCGCCATCGGCGGCAGGTCATCGAGGTTTTGCAGGAGGATCGGGCCTTCCAGCGTCAGGTTTTTCACCACTTGCACCACCACTTCGGTTTCCCCGGAGCAATCGGTGGCGTGCCCGGCGATTTCGCCGTTGCCCTGCTGGGCGTGCATGTCGCCCATGTACACCCCGGCGCCTGGCACTTTCACCGGGCAAATCAACACGCAACCTTCGCGGATCGAGTTGGTGTCCATGTGGCCGTCGGTCTTGGCCGCGTGCAGTTCTTCGCGGCTCATGCCGAAACGGTGCGGTGCATTGATCAGGTACTGACCGAAATCGGCGCAGTTGTGGGAATCAGGAATGTCACGGGACGGCATGGTGCCGATGTTGCCGAGGAACGGCCGCATGTGCGCGGCGACGCCGGGGATATCGGCGCGGGCCAGGGACAGGATCGAATGCTGCGCGGCGAACTCCGGCAGCGCCGACATTTCGGAGGCGTTGCCGGCCAGTTGATTGGCGATGTCCTGATTGACCGTCAGGCTGACCTGGTTCTGCGCATCGAACACGATCACGTAGCCGTGGCTGAAGCGAAACGCGCTGACCTCGGCGCCACAGTTATTGCAGCGAATCGCGTCCTCGCCAATGCCTTCGACATGGCTGGCCGGATGGTCGGTGCCGCATTTGGAGCAGAATTTGGAGACAAACGGATCGCCGTTGTAGCGCCCTTCGACAAAGCTCATGACCCCGGACGACGTGGCCAGCGATGTGACGCGCATGCTCTTGATCTTGATCGCCACGGCATCGCCGATCTCTGCGCCGACGATGGCCACCGGTTGCGTGACTTCATGGCCACCTTCAAAGGATGGCGTGATCATCGGCCCCCAGCAACCCGGAGGCGTGCCGGTGATCAGGGTGCCGCCGTCGGCCAGCGGTCCGAGCATCGGCTGGCTCGGGCCAATGATGCCGTTGGTGTAGTGATCGACCCGCAGGCGATTGACGGGGGTGGCGTTGAGATTGGATTCAGGCACAAGCGTTGTCATTGTGGTCCCCTTGACCGCATCAGGCGCGGAACAGAGTCAGTGCGAATGGCCGCCGGTGAACGCGGCCATGGAAAGTGGCCTCCACAGTTCATCGCAGGTTTGTATCTGGTCTGTGTTCGGCTGTGCGCCGCAATTGAGCGGGACTGTATCGGGAGACCTGTTAGATACAGTGGGATACATGCAAAACCGGTGGTCACTGCAAAACCCTGTGGGAGCGGGCTTGCCCGCGATAGCGTCCTTTCAGCGATGGAAATGTAGGCTGACCCACCGTCATCGCGGGCAAGCCCGCTCCCACAGGGGGCAAGTGTCAGCCACAGGGGCTTTCGTCGCTCCACGCCACGCCGTACGGCCTGCGAACTAAACTTAATGCACACAGGAATTGCTTGATCTCCTGTTCATTCCCACGACCACCGCCCGGACCAACAAAGCCTCCGGACCGTGATCCTGCAAAAGGAGCACACGTGATGGACGAGGCCAGACTCAATGATTTCATGGGCAAACTGGTAGGTGACATGGGCGGTGCGGCGATGCTCGCCAATGTCATCCTCGGCGAAGAACTCGGCCTGTACCGGGCCATGGCCGACAGCCAACTGATCAGCCCCGAAGCTCTCGCCGGCAAGACCGGTTGCAACCCGCGCCTGGTGCGCGAATGGCTCAGCGCCCACGCCGCTTCCGGCTACATGGAACACAGCGACGGCCAATTCCGCCTGCCCGAAGAACAAGCGCTGGCATTGGCCATCGAAGACTCACCGGTCTATATCGCCGGCGGCATCGGGGTGGTCGCGTCGTTCTTCCACGACAAGGACAAACTGGTTAAAGCCATGCGCGGCGATGGCGCCCTGCCTTGGGGCGATCACCATCCGTGCATGTTCAGCGGCACCGAACGTTTCTTCCGTCCCGGCTACAAAGCGCACCTGATCGCCGAATGGTTGCCGGCCCTCAACGGGGTGGTGGCCAAGCTGGAGGAAGGCGCCAAAGTCGCGGACATCGGCTGCGGCCACGGCGCATCGACGGTGATCATGGCCCAGGCGTTTCCGAACTCGCGGTTCGTCGGCTTCGATTACCACGCGCCCTCCGTCACTGTCGCCACCCAGCGCGCAGAGGAAGGCGGCGTGTCCAGCCGCGCGCGGTTCTTCCAGGGCACGGCGAAAAGTTACCCCGGCGACGACTATGACCTGGTCTGTTACTTCGACTGCCTGCACGATATGGGCGACCCCGTCGGCGCGGCGAAACACGCTTTCGAGTCGCTGAAACCGGATGGCACGGTGTTGTTGGTGGAACCGTTCGCCAATGACTCGCTGGATGACAACATCACCCCGGTCGGCCGGTTGTTCTACGCCGCCTCGACCTTCATCTGCACACCGAACTCGTTGTCCCAGGAAGTCGGCCTCGGCCTTGGCGCCCAGGCAGGCGAGGCGCGGTTACGCAAGGTGTTTACCGAGGCCGGGTTCTCGAGTTTCCGCCGGGCCACGGAAACGCCGTTCAACCTGATTCTGGAGGCGCGTAAGTAAACAACGCCGCCCATTGCAGGAGCGAGCTTGCTCGCGATGGTGTATCAGCTACATTGATGTCGGCTGACACACCATCGCGAGCAAGCTCGCTCCTACAGGTTTCCCGACATGCTCGACAGCCTGATTCATCAACAACTCGATCGCCTCGAGCAACTCATGGCGGATCAGCCGTTCGCGGTGCTGACGGGTGCCGGTATCAGCACGCCGTCGGGCATTCCGGATTATCGCGACAACCAGGGTGTGCGGCGTGGCCGGCAGCCGATGATGTATCAGGAATTTCTCTCGGCCCCGGAATCCCGACGGCGCTATTGGGCGCGGGCGATGCTCGGCTGGCCACGGGTGCGTCAGGCCCAGCCGAATGTGGCTCACGAGACACTCGCGCGGTTGCAAAGCACCCGGCAGATCAGCGGTCTTATCACCCAGAACGTCGACACCCTGCACGATCAGGCCGGCAGCCATGACGTCATTGAACTGCACGGCAGCCTGCACCGGGTGCTGTGCCTGGACTGCGGAAAGCGCAGCGAGCGCGATTCGATCCAGCACCTGATGGAAACCCAGAATCCTTACCTGGCAGGCGTGGACGCAGTGCAAGCCCCGGACGGCGACACCCTGCTCGACCCGGCTTTCGAAGCACGCTTTCAGGTGCCGCATTGCCCACATTGCGCAGGGGAACGGATGAAGCCGGACGTGGTGTTTTTCGGTGAAAACGTCGCGCAGGTCACGGCAGCCAAAGCCATGGCAGCGGTCGAACATGCCGCCGGATTGCTGGTGGTCGGGTCTTCGTTGATGGCGTATTCGGCGTTTCGTCTGTGCCGCGCGGTGGTGGATCAGGGCAAACCGCTGATTGCGATCAACCTGGGCAAGACCCGGGCGGATGAGATGCTGGATTTGAAGATTGAGGGGTCGTGTGAGCAGCTGCTTCCGTTATTGGCCCAACGCCTGAACAACTGACAAAACCCAATCCCTGCGGCAGCTCCTACATGGGAACTGTGATCAGCTCATGGAAACTCGCTGGCCGAGATTTTCCTCTTTGAGCACATCAAACAACGCCTGCGCCGCCGCCGACAACTCTCCGCCCGGCAACGTCAGTACGCCTAACGCCCGCTCCACCACCGGATCGCGCAAGGTAATGCAGCACGCGCCCAGCTCGCGCATCTGCCCGGCACACAAGGCCGGCACTGCGCTCACGCCCAGGCCGCTGGCGACCATGCGTCCGACCGTCGCCAGTTGATGGCTTTCAAACTCCACCGACAGCTTCATGCCGCGGGCCTGCAGGTGCTCTTCAAGCATCACCCGCACGGTGGAAGGTCGCTGCAAGGTAATGAACGGCTCCTTGAGCAGGGTCTGCCAGTCGATGTCATCGA
>RCUS01000243.1_pt1 | contig 40231 bp, 44 predicted proteins | sample 2166221 | NCBI WGS metagenome assembly RCUS01 (sample SAMN09932758, study PRJNA488358) | compost metagenome | isolation source: compost soil in cyclohexanecarboxylic | place: Germany: Experimental Botanical Garden
CTCGGCGCCGCTAAACCGGGTTGCGCCTGCAAGCGCAACCCTCTTCGATTCCTCTGACTGGCTCTTGCGCCGCAGGCGGTTTCCTAACGATGGCATCAATAGCTCAGGCCGTGTATGAATAACGGAGCTGCCCCTCGCCATGCTCCTTCCCCCGGACTCAGGTCTGCCATCGGGGGACGCTTCATTATTCAAGAATCACCGTTAGGCCGATGCCGCTGCGTCAGCAATGCCTATCGAAAAGCAAACATGTTTTCCGCCTGTCCTGTACTCCAGGACGGCGCCTGGGAACAGACCTGATTGCGTCCTGCATCCTTCGCCTTATACAAGGCCTTGTCGGCAAGTTCAACCAGTTCAACTGCTTCATTTTTCAGATGCACCGGCGTCAACGAGGCCACGCCTATGCTCACGGTGACGACACCGAGCGGATTGCCGCTATGCGCGATGCCCAGCGATTGCACGGCCTGGCGGACGCCTTCGGCCACCGCCAGCGCGCCCGCCAGATCCGTACCCGGCAATAACACCACCATTTCCTCGCCGCCATAACGCGCTGCCAGGTCACCCGGCCGGCGCATGCTGTAGGCCACCACCTTGCCAATTTTTCTCAGACATTCATCCCCGGCCACATGGCCATAGATGTCGTTGTATTGCTTGAAGAAATCGACATCGAGCAATACCAGTCCAAGCGCGCTATCTTCACGCTGTGCACGGCTAAATTCGGCGCTGAGCGACTGGTCGAAATGGCGCCGGTTCGCCAGTCCGGTCAATCCATCCTGGTTGGCAAGACGCGCCAGGGTTTCATTAATCAATTCCAGTTCGTTACGCGCCTCCAGCAGTCCCGCTTCGCTCTTTTCCCGCAAATCGATTTGCCGCACGACGCGATAGCCGATGAAGGCAATCAGCAATACCAGGACCCCGCCCACCGCATTTTGCAGCACCGCGTCGAGGCGCCACTCGGCCAGCACTTCATCCTGCGAAAATGCGGCAGACACCACCAGGGGGTAGCCGCTGATTCTGCGATAGCTGTTGATCCGGGTCACGCCGTCCACCCCCGACTTGATGACGGCGGTTCCAACCGGGCTTTTGGGCAAATAATCATGGAATACGGGAAGCTTTGAAATATCCCTTCCCAGATAACTCTCGTCGAATGGCCTTCTCAACAAAAGAATGCCATTACCGCTGGCAATAAAAATCGCGCCGTGTTCGCCTATGGCAAAACGCTCATAAAACTCCCTGAAATACTGCATATTGATCGTTGCCAGGACGACGCCGCCGAAACTGCCATCGGACAGATTGATACGGCGCGACACCGTCACGATCCAGTCGCCGGTGGATTTACTGCGCACGGGCGGGCCGACATGGGGGCCGCGGTCAGCATGCAGTTGATGATATTTGAAATACTCCCGATCGGCATTATTCAGGTTTTTCAGCAGCGTCTTCTGGGAGTTCGCCAGCCAGTTGCCGTCTTTGTCATAGATAAAAATCCCATGCAGCTGCGGCAACTCCGCTACCCGCAGCACCAGTAAGTCATGCAGACGCTCAAGCTCGGCGTTGCCAACGCTGTCGACGCTGTCATGTTCCATGCGCTCCACCACCCCCACCAATACGGTGTCGGCCTCCTTGATGGTGTCATAAGCATGCTGAGCAACGGATTGCGCCAGATTGGAACTTCCCCGGGCGGCTTCGTCCAGTTGTACTTCGCGTGCGCGCCAGGTCATCCATAACTGGATCGCCAGCAGCGACAGGCACACCAAGACGACAAAAGAGATGGCCAGGGTCTGCAGCGAAAAACCCCGGGAGCCGCTGCCTGGCAGGCGTTGCGGCAGGCGATGTGACCTGGTCATGGTGCAGCTCCCGGTTGGCTAACCGGCAAAGTGTGCACCAAATTCGCAGCCAGAAACTCACACATCGTCACAAGAGCCTGCAAGCGCCCACGCCGGCTTGACGCGGTTCCAGGACGAAGTCCATCTCGGGCAATGCATGAGATACGCGCAGTGCCGGCCTGGCGGCGGCGCAGGTCGCGGGCCGTTCCGGCACGGGCATCGCAGCGAAGGAAATGGGCCGGGCCCATCCGCGCTGCGCGATGGGAAGCGTACCCTCTAGCGCCTGCTCAGCGGCACATATTCCCCCGGCTGCCCCGCCACCTCGAGCGCATCGGCAAACGCCAGCAGGAACTTCGCCGGACCATGCTCGGAAACCAGCAGGGACGCGCCCTTGTGGCGCAGCAGCTTCAGCAGTTCCTGCTGATGCGCCTGGTATTCGGCGGAGTGACCGTAGAAGGTCTGGTACATCTCCAGGGTTTCCATGGCCTTGGCGGCCAAGATGAATTCGGGCTTTTCCATGATGTCTCCTCGTTGTCGTTACTGCCAATGAATGCCAAAACCACGAAAACAATCAGTCACTCCGCCGGCGCATGCAGCGGCGGATACAGCTCGCTCAGCCAGCCGTCGAGCCACGCGAAGCCGCGCAGGATGTCGCTGCGGCGTGCAATACCCGTGCCGGGTGCGCCGTCTGACGGCAGCCACATCTGTGTTTCCATCATACGCTTGAACTCGTCCATTGCGCCGGCCAATCGTGCATCCCGCGCACCCTGTCCGTCCAGCATCGCTTGCAGCGCGGCTTGCATGGCGGCATGGCAGGCGCGCGGATCGCTCCAGAATGGCGCAAAGGCGCGCTGCAGCGCTTGCTGAACGGCGGCGGGCACGGCGTGACGGAACTGGGCCGTCGTCAAAGGCAGCGCGGGATGAAAATAACGGGGGCTGAAAAAATCGGCATACGTGACACCGTCGCCCTCGGCTTCCGCCCCGCCATCGCCACCCATGGCCACCACGTCGCCGCAGGCGCCGCAGCGCAGCAGGCCGCTGCAACGGTATTGCACGCAGTCGGGTGTCCAGCCGTCCATCCGCCTTTGCGCCAGGCTGTGGGCCGTTTCCATGCAATGGAACGATGCGCGCAGCAGCGCCAGCGCCGCCGCACCGCAGTTCGGACAAGGCCAGGCGGGCGCGCTATCGAGGGCGACATCTTCGCGAAACACAATATCCATGGCCTGGGCCGTCATGCATCCACCTTTCATCAAAACCGCATTATCCCTCAGCGCACGCGCACGCTAGCCGTATGGCCAGGCGCATGGCATCATGCGCGTTGCACATTCAATCTTGCAGCACATGGACCCATATCACTTCCTGGTAGGCGAATTCAAGAAAAATACCGCCTTTGATCCCGCGGCCGCCAGCGCCCAGCTGTTCGCCTGGTTCGCGCAGATCGGCGAACCCGTCGAGCGCTACGGCAACAAGCGCGGCAAGGTCGTCAAGTTCTCACAGCGAAATTACGAGAAGATGCTGTTTGCGCCAGAGACCGACAGCATCGAGCTGTTTTCACCGCGCATCGTGCCGCCCGACGAAGCCGACGAGACCACCAACTGCGACGCGCTTGCCGTGTATTCATCGGGCTCGTTGTTCGTGCTGGCCATACGCGCCAGCAAGCTTGCGCTGGCGCCGTTGTTCGACGCTGCGCGGGCCATACCCGGCCTGTTCGAGCATTGCGAGTATGTGTACTGCTACGCTGAAACGCAGGGCTATGGCACCGGCTACGCACTCGGCTACCGGCAGCTCGATGAAGCCCATCCGATGACCTTTGGCATTCCTTGCCCCGCAAATAACTGGGCCGCCATCAAGCGGCGCGGTCTGCTAGATGCGCACCTGCGCGATGTCTATCCCATCAATGGTTTCACGCAAGCCAGACTGGATGCGCTGCCGCACGGGCGCCGCCAAGCGCTGCGCGACGCGATGCACGCCTATGGCCGCTGCGAAGCGCACGCCGGCCTGACCTTCTGGCACCTGCCGCCCGAAGAACTGGAAGCGGCCCGCGCCGCCCTGAACGCGCACGCCATGCTCGGCGCGTACATCAACAATTGATACCCATGAACCCACACCTTTCCCTGCATTGCTACTTGCAAGATACGCCGTCCGAGCAGGCGCTGCCCTGCTCGGACGTGACCATCCACGCCGATCCGGCCAGCCTGCGCGCCATCGCCCATTTTCTGCTGGCCAGCGCGGACACGTTTGATCAGGCGCAGGAACGTGCCGGCATGCACGCGCATCTGCAAGATGAGTGGGATGGCTGGCAGGACGATTTCCCCGACCTCGTCGTCGTGGCGGCCTAGGGTGGCGGCATAGACTGGCGCCCCGGCCGGCGCGCCTCGGGTAACATACGCCACCGCTGATTTACAGAGAACTCTTGATGCCCGATTCCCGAACCGCCCTGCCGTGGCTGCGCGCGGCCTTGCTGGCCATGCCGCTGGCCACCTTGTCCGCCTGCGCCAGTCCGCCCGCGCACGAAGCGCTGTTTCTCACCACCACCGTGACGGCCCCGCATTCGTTCACCAAGGGCATCGAAGGCCCGGCCGTGGATGCGGATGGCAATATCTATGCCGTGAACTTTGCGCGCCAGCAAACCATCGGCAAGGTGCGTCCGGACGGCAGCGGCGAAGTGTGGCTGACCTTGCCCGGCACCAGCATCGCCAACGGCATCCGCTTCGGCAGCCGTGGCCAGATGTACCTGGCCGACTACATGGAGCACACGATCTATCTGGTGGATCCGGCCACGCGCGCGCTGACCGTCCACGCGCGCGAACCGCGCATGACGCAGCCCAACGATATCGCCATCACGCGGGACGACGTGCTGTATGCGAGCGACCCGAACTGGAAGGAAAACACGGGCCGCGTGTGGCGCATCGCGCAGGATGGCACGGTCACGCTGGCGCTCGACACCATGGGCACGGCGAACGGCATCGAGGTGAGCCCCGATGGCAAGATCCTGTATGTGAATGAAAGCGTGCAGCGCAATATCTGGATGTATGACATCGCCGCGGACGGCAGCCTGAGCGGCAAGCGCCTGCTGATCAAGTTCGATGATTTCGGCATGGACGGCATGCGCGTGGACGTCGACGGCAACCTGTACGTAACGCGCTACGGCAAGGGCACGGTGGTGAAACTGTCGCCGCAGGGACGCATCCTGCGCGAGATCAGCGTGCCCGGCGCCAAGCCCAGCAACATCACCTTCGGCGGTCCCGATGGCCGCACGGCCTACGTGACGGAAGTGGTGCAAGGACGGCTGCTGCAATTTCGCGTCGACCGGCCGGGGCTGGAGTGGCAGCGGGCGCAGGAACGGCGCAAGCCCGAATAGCAGTGGGGATGTCGGCTTACGCGCTTGCGCGCCAAGCCGACCTGCGCACCTGCGACGATTGCCGCGTAGGTCGGCTTAGCCGGAACGGCGTAAGCCGACAACATGGTTGGCCGCAACCGGATCAGCGTGGAATGACACGCTCCGCCTTCAGCTTCTCGAACAGATTAAAGAAGGCATCCTGCGTATCCTGGTAATCGAGAAAACCCGCCTTGCGGCTCTTGCCCATGTCTGTCATGACTTCCATCGGCCGTCCCAGGTCGGCATCCGTGTGCCACCATGAGGCGAGGCGGCTGATGTCCGCTTCCACCAGCTGGTGCTGCTGCGCGATGGCGCGCCACTGCGCCGGCGCGTCCTGCATGCGGCCAGCCAGGGGTGCCATCGTCGCGGGCAAGTCCGCCGCTTCCACGCCGAAATACGCGGCCAGGCGCGGCCACAGCCACTTCCAGCGGAAGACGTCGCCGTTGACGATATTGAAGTCCCCGTTGCGCGCGGCGGGGCTGTCCGCCGCCCATGCCAGGTGGCGGGCGATCTGGCCTGCGTCCGTCACGTCGGAGATGCCATGCCACTGCGCGGAGGAACCGGGGAAAACGAAAGGCTGGCCGCTGGCCTTGCACAGGCTCGCGTACACGGCCAGGGTCAAGCCCATGTTCATGGCGTTGCCCAGCGCGTAGCCGATGATGGTGTGCGGGCGGTGCACGCTCCACGTAAAACCATATTGCGCGGCCGCCGCGAACAGCCGGTCTTCCTGTTCATAATAAAAATTCTCCACGTCCTGGCGGCCCTGCTCTTCGCGGAATGGCGTGACGGGCACGCTGCCCTTGCCGTAGGCATCGAACGGCCCCAGGTAATGCTTGAGGCCCGTCACCAGCGCCGCGTGGCGCAGGTGGCCGGCCGGTCCCAGCGCGGCCAGCACGTTGGCCACCATGGCGCCATTGACGCGGATGTTTTCCTGTTCATTTGCCTGGCGCGCCCAGGCCGTGAAGAAGACGTGGCTGGCATCGAGGCCCGCCAGGGCGGCGCTGACGGCCGCGCCATCCGTCGCATCGAGCTGCAGGGAGGCGCAGCCGGCAGGCACGGGCGTGCGCCCGCGCGAGACGCCCGTGACGGTCCAGCCTTGCGCCAGCAAAGGGCTGGCCAGATTGCTGCCGATGACGCCGCTGGCGCCAATGATGAGGGCGTGTCGTTGCATGAGAGCGTACCTCCAAAGAAAACTCCATCATATCCGCGACCAAAATTCTTATCCGCGATACTATTTCACCTTATTCATGAATAAAATTCCCGAATCATGTTTTCATCGGAACATTTAAAGGGCATCACGCCATTTCTCGCCACGGCGGACGCGGGCAGTTTTACCCGCGCGGCCGAGCGCCTGCACCTGAGCAGCTCGGCCGTCAGCAAGAGCGTGGCGCGGCTGGAAGAGCGGCTGGGCGTGCTGCTGTTCGAGCGCAGCACGCGCCGCCTGAAGCTGAGCGAGGCGGGCCGCGCCTATTACGCCACCTGCAAGCGCGTGCTGCAGGAGCTGGCGGAGGCGGAAGACGTGCTGGGCGAGCATGCGGCGGAACTGGCCGGCAAGGTGCGCATCGGCGTGCCCGCCTCGTATGGCCGCCTGCGCGTGATGCCCGCGCTGCTGGAATTGTGCGCGCAGTATCCCAAGCTGCAGCCGTCAATCGCCTTCAGCGACCGCTTTGTCGACCTGTTCGAGGAGCGCATCGATATCGCCGTGCGCATCGGCGCGCCATCGCACTGGCCCGCCGCGCTGGGGCAGATGCAGCTGGGACAGGAACGCCTGATCCTGTGCGCGGCGCCCGCCTATCTGGCGCGGCGCGGCACGCCCGCATCGCTGGGGGAACTGGAGCAGCACGACTGCATCGCCTACGGCCGTGGCGACGGCTCGCCCATGCCCTGGCTGTTCCCGGACGTGGACAAGGGCGGCCAGCAGGAATACCGGCTGGCGTCGCCGCGCATGACGGTGGGCGACGCCGAGGCGCGCACGGCCGCCGTGCTGGCGGGACTGGGCGTGGCGCAGCTGGCCACCTGGCTGGTGGAAGAGCACCTGGCCACGGGCGCCATCGTGGCCGTGCTGCCGCAGCTGGCCACGCCAGGCTTGCCTTTGTATCTGGCCTGGCCGCTGGCGCGCCAGCTGACGCCGAAAACGGGCACCCTGCTGCAGGAACTGCGGCAGCGGCTGACGATACAATGAAAATACTTGTTGACCCTGACGTTGCGTCAGGCGTGATCCTGCTTGCACGCACCAGAAGAGGAGCATGCGATGCTGTTGAAAATCGGTGAACTGGCCAGGCTCACGGGCCTGACCATCCGCACCCTGCACCACTACGACAGCATCGGCCTGCTCTCGCCTTCGGCGCGCACGCAGGCTGGCTACCGCCTGTACCAGCACGGCGACATGGACCGGCTGCACCGGATCATGGCGCTGCGCAGGTTCGGGCTGTCGCTGGCCGATATCGCCACCGCCCTCGCCGGCCCCGAGCTGCCCCTGGCATCCATCGTGGCGCGGCAGGTCGCCATGCTGGACCAGCAGATCGCGCAGGCTGCCACCTTGCGCGATCGCCTGCGCACCTTGCAGGCGCAACTGGCACAGGGACAGCAACCGGCGCTGGCCGAGTGGCTCACCACCATGGAGTTGATGAGCATGTACGACAAATACTTTACCCCCGAAGAACTGAAGCAATTGCCGCTGCTGTCCGACGCGGCCGTGGAACATGAATGGCAGGCGCTCGTCGCCAGGGTGCGCGCGCTGCAGGCGACGGGCGCCGCTCCCGGCGACGCGCGGGCGCAGGCGCTGGGCACGGAATGGATGGTCAAGCTGGTGCGCGACACGGGCGCCCACCCGGGCCTGTTCGCGCGCCTGAACGCCATGCATGCGCAGGAGCCATCCATGCAGGCGACGACCAGCATCGATGCTCACGTGATGGAGTTCATCCTCGCCGCCTTCAATGCCTCGCGCATGGCGCTGTACCAACCCTTCCTCGATGAGCACGAATACGCGCACCTGGTGGCCAACTATGGCAAGCGCTCGGGCGAATGGCCGGCCCTGATCGCCGCCGTGCGCGCCGCCATGGATGCGCGCACGGCGCCCGCCGATGCAGCCGTGCTGGCGCTGGCGCGGCAGTGGCTGGAACTGTTCCGCTCCTACGCGGGCACGAATCCGGCCACGCAGCTGAAATTTCGCCAGGCGCACCAGCAGGAACCGCGTTTGATGGAGGGCAGTTTCGTCGATGCCGCCATGCTGCAGTACCTGGGCACGGCGATGGCCATCGTGGCGCAGGAAAAGCCAGCGAAATAATTGGCGTGTGGCATTTCCCGGGCGTGGCCATGTAGAATCGGCCATCGCCCACCACAGGAAAACCCGATGCGCCGCTTTTTACTTGCTTGCCTGACCCTGCCCGCCTTGCATACCGCCATGGCCGGCGACATGCCCGTACAAGGCGTCTGGCAAGGTGCTGTGGGAAAGGCCAATATCGTGGCATGCTTCAACCAGCCCAGTCCCACGCAAGGGTCGGACCGCAGCGGCAGCTATTACTACACGCGCTACAAGACGCCCATCATGCTGGCCAAGCCGAACGGCAAGACCCGGTGGCAGGAACTCGACGCCAAGGGCAATACGACGGGCACATGGAGCCTGGGCGCGCCGCAGGGCGGCAAGCTGGCCGGTACGTGGACGGAGCCGAAAAGCGGCAAGACCCTGCCGCTGGCCCTGACCCTGCTGGAAGCGGCGGGCGACCGCGAACACCCGTCCTGCGCCAGCGATGCCTACAACCTGGCACTGGAAGATTTTCCCGCCACCAAGGTAAGCAAACCCGTTGCCTTTGAAGGCAAGCAGTACCGCAACCTGCAAGTGGGCGACACCATCACCGTGGAATTGCTGGCGCAGGGCGACGGCATCGCGAAAATCAATGCGCAGCTGCGCGGCGTGCTGGCGAAGAATAAAAAAGACCTGCAAGACTACTATGCCACGCGGCGCGAATACCTGGGCCGCAACGGTTTCGCGACGGAGGACGAAGTGTATGCGGAGCCCACCTACTGGTCGCCGCGCTGGGTGACGATGAAGTTCTACCGCTGGGCGGCCGGCTATGGCGCCAGCGGCATTTCCATCAAGTTCCGCACCTGGGACGTGAAGACGGGCCAGGAAACGGATGTGTGGAACTGGTTCGGCGCCAGCGCCAGCGATGGCGACGACAAGGCCGAATTGCCGGACCGCCTGCGCCAGGCCCTTTTTAAAAATGTGACCATCGACGCCGAATGCAAGGGCACGGATTACGACGGCCGTGGCCGCTTCCACCTGTCCTTGAAGCCGGAAGGCGTGTCTTTCTGGGAAGACCCGAACGGCAGCGGCTGCGAAAACGACTTTTTACTGCCCTACAACAAGGTCGGCCCCTTCCTCACCGTCAAGGGACGCGCCGCGCTCAGCGATTTATTGCCGAAGAACTAGCCACCCGCCTTGTCCACCGTCTCAGCCACCATCTGCGCCGTGGCGGCCGCCAGGGTCCAGCCCAGGTGGCCGTGGCCCGTGTTGTAGTACACGCCCGGCGCCTTGCCGCGTCCCACCTTCGGCAGCATGTCTGGCAGCATGGGGCGCAAGCCGGCCCAGGGAACCACCTTGCGCGTCTGCACGCCGGGAAAACACTGTTCCACCCACTGCAGCAGCGGGCGGATGCGGTCGGCGCGGATGTCGTGGTTGATGCCGTTGAATTCGGCCGTGCCCGCCACTCTTAACCGGTCCTCGCCCAGGCGGCTGCTGACCAGCTTGGTCGCATCGTCAAGCAGGCTGACGGCCGGCGCCGCCGCGCGGCTGCCTGCGTCATCGAGCTGCACGGTAATCGAATAGCCTTTCACCGGATACACATTGACATGGTCGCCCAGGCTTGCCGCCATGGCGCGGCTGGCCGTGCCCGCGCAGACGACGACAGCGTCGAACAGGTCGCTGCCCTCGCCCGTGGCGACGCGCACCTTGCCGTGCTCGCGCGCCAGTGCCGTGACCTGGTAGCCATAGCGGCAGGCCACGCCCAGGCGCGCGCAGGCATCGGCCAGGCCGCTGGTGAACTTGTGAATGTCGCCCGTGGAATCGCTGTCCGTGTAGTAGCCGCCGTAAAAATTCCCTTGCAGGGCCGGTTCGATGGCGCGCATTTCCTCCAGGTTCACGGCGCGCCGCTGCAAGCCGCCCTGCGCCAGCAGGCGCGAGACGCCAGCCGCCCGCTCGAAGCCCGCCTTGTCGCGGTACACATGCAGGATGCCGGCGCGGCGGTGGTCGAAAGCGATGTTCTCTTCTGCCGCCCAGGCAAACAGATGCTCGCGCGCGGCGAGCGCCATGCGCGCCGTGGCGACGGTGTTGCGTTCGTAATGCGGCATGGCGGCGAGAAATTGCGCAAACCAGCTCAGCTTGTGCCAGCTGGGCCATGGATGCAGCAGCAGGGGCGCATCGCGCCGCGCCATCCATTTCAGGGCGTTCAAAATCGTTGCCTTGTGGTTCCACACTTCCGCATGGCAAGCCGACAGTTGCCCGCCATTCGCGAACGAGGTTTCCATGGCCGCGTAGCGGTGGCGCTCGATCAGGGTCACGTCCACGCCCCGCTTGGCCAGCGCATACGCCGTCGTCACGCCCGTAATCCCTGCGCCCAGCACGGCCACGCGCCTCATTGCGGCAACACCTTGTGCACGACCGTGTCGCCCGCCTGCAGCACGCGGCCATCGGGCGCCAGCACCTCCATGCGGCGCACGGGCAGGTTCGAGCCGCGTTGCAGCAAGGTCGAATGCGCCTCGCCCGCGTCGAACAGCTGCGCCTCGCTCCACTGGCGCAAGCCGACCACGACGGGGAACAGCGCCAGCCCCTTCGGCGTCAGCACGTATTCCTGGTAGGCCGTGCCATCGGAGGCGGGGGCAACCGTAAAGATGCCCTCTTCCACCAGGGTATGCAGGCGGTCGGCCAGGATGTTCTTCGCCACGCCCAGGCTTTTCTGGAATTCGCCAAAGCGGCGCATGCCGTCGAAGGCGTCGCGCACGATCAGCAGCGACCAGCGCTCGCCGATCACGTCGAGCGCGCGCGCCACGGGACAGAGGTCGGTTTTCAGGCTCTTGCGCTTGGCCATCGTCGTGCTCCAGGATTAAGTGGTTGCATTTTAAAACTCTTCGCCGTAGACTCCAACTAGTTTTAATTTGAAACCACTTAAACCACATCCATGCGCGATACAAATTCCCCCATCACGACAGCCCTTCCACCCACCCTCGTCTGGCTGTTTGCCACGGCGGCCGGCCTCAGCGTGGCCAATGTGTATTACGCCCAGCCTTTGCTCGCCACTCTCGCACACGAGTTCGGCATGACGGAGGCGGCCAGCGGCATGGTCATCACGGCCACACAGATCGGCTGCGCACTGGCCCTGCTGCTGCTGGTGCCCCTGGGCGACATGCTGAACCGGCGCCGCCTGACCCTGTTCCAGCTGGGCATGCTGGCCCTCGCCCTGGCGGCGCTGGCCGGTGCCCGCTCCACGTCTGCCTTGCTGGCCGGCATGCTGCTGGTGGGCTTGCTGGGCACGGCCATGACGCAGGGCTTGATCGCCTATGCGGCCAGCGCCGCGGCCAGCCATGAGAGGGGGCGTGTCGTCGGCATGGCGCAGGGTGGCGTGGTGATCGGCTTGCTGCTGGCGCGCACCCTGTCCGGCGTGGTGGCCGACGTGGCCGACTGGCGCGCCGTGTACATCGTTTCGGCAAGCATCGCTGGCGCCCTGCTGTTGCTGCTGTGGCGCATGCTGCCGCCCCCGGCTTTGCCGCAAAAAAAGCTCGCGTATGGCGCCCTGCTGCTGTCCATGCTGGCCATGCTGAAGCACAACAAGGTCTTGCGCGTGCGCGGCATGCTGGCCCTGCTGATGTTTGCCGTCTTCAATATTTTCTGGAGCGCGCTGGTGCTGCCGCTGACGGCGCAAGGCTATACGCACACGGCCATCGGCGCCTTCGGCCTGGTGGGGGTGATCGGCGCGCTGGGCGCGGCGCGCGCGGGCGCCATGGCCGACCAGGGCCGCGCGCAGTGGACGACGGGCGCGGCCCTGCTGCTGTTGCTGGCCGCCTGGCTGCCGCTGGGCTTTGCCGGTACGGCCCTGTGGCCATTAATCGTCGGCATCATCGCGCTTGACCTGGCGGGCCAGGCCATCCACGTGACCAACCAGAGCCTGATTTTCAAGGAAGACAGCGATGCGCACAGCCGCCTGGTGGCGTGCTACATGCTGTTTTATGCGGTGGGAAGCGGACTCGGTGCGATTGCCGCCACCAGCGTGTATGCGCTGGCGGGCTGGCATGGGGTGTGCGCGCTGGGCGCGGCGGTCAGCTTGCTCGCCCTGCTGTTCTGGCGGCTGACCCTGCCGGCTGAAAAAGCTGAACGTTAGACGCTTAATTCAACGCTTAATTCAACAGCGCCGTGGCGGAGCCATGGCGATACGTCTTCAAGGCATCGGGCTGGATCTGGATCAATGAACCGCTGACTTTAATCAGGTGCAAGTCCGTCAGCTGGTGCAGCACGCGCGACAGGGTGGCGGGCGCCAGGTTCAGGAACGATGCCAATAAACTTTTCTTCAGGTCCAGCTTGACCTCGTTCGAACGCTGCTGGTCCGATGCCTGCAGCAAATACTCGACCACGCGCTGGGTGGCATTCTGCACGGAGCAGCGCTCCACGTTGCGGATAAAACCCATCAGGTGGTGCGACAGGCTGTTCATCATCTGGCGCGCGATGCGCGGCGACTGGTCCAGCAGGCGCAGCAGCGCGTGCGGCGGGATGCGCAGCAGCAAACAGTGCTCGAGCGCTTCGGCGCAGAACGGGTACGGTTCATCAAGGAAAATCATGGCTTCGCCGAAACTCTGGCCCGGACGGATCAGTTCCAGCACCTTGTCCGTGCCTTCCATGGAAAACACGCTGAGCTTGACGAGGCCGAAGACCACCACATAGGCGCCTTCCGCCACTTCACCCTTGCGGAACAGCACTTTGCCTTTTTCCACTTCGACGCGCACCACATCCTGGCGCAATTGCTCTAATTGCGAAGGGGAAATATGGCGGAACAGAGCCTGGCTCGATAGCAAGCCATCGACGTTGACCTTATGCATGACACTCTCTTATTAGATTAGCGAATGACTAAGAGTGTAATGCGCACGCACGGTCAAGGCCATACGTCAAAGGAACTAGGGTTGTCTAGGCCGGAACGCCATGCAGGTCAAATAATCGCGCATTCTCTGCGGAATATTTGCGCATTGTTTGACATTTACTTGCCCAGCTCACGCTCGACGGCGTAGACGGCGATCTGCACGCGGCTGCTGAGCTTAAGCTTCTTGAGGATGTTTTGCACGTGGATTTTCACCGTGCTTTCGGCCACGTCCAGCTGGCGCGCAATTTCCTTGTTGCTCTGGCCGCGCGCCAGGCAGGCCATGGCTTCGCGCTCGCGCGGCGTGAGTTTATCGTAGTCCGCTTCGGGCGCGCTCTGGCCGGCGCGGAACTGCGACACCAGCTTGGCCGTCATGGCGTCGGCAATCACGGACTCACCGGCGGCGGCGCGCAGGATGGCCTGGCCCAGCTGCTCGGCTTCGATATTTTTCAGCAAGTAGCCGCGTGCGCCCGCGCGCAGGGCCGCGCCCAGGTCGGCCGCGTTTTCCGACACGGTCAGCATCAGCACCACCATCTGCGGCAGGTCTTGCAGAATCAGCTGCAGCGCTTCCACGCCGGACACGCCAGGCATGTTCAAGTCCATCAGCACCACGTCAGGCTGCAGCTCGGCTGTCAGGCGCACGCCATCGAGCCCGTTCGATGCCTCGCCCACCACCTGGAACAGAGGATTGCGCTGCAGCAGCAGCTTGACGCCGCTGCGCAGCAAGGTGTGGTCGTCGACCAGCAGGATTTTGATTGGTGCGTTCACTATGTTGAGTTCTTCTGCTTGATAAGTTTGAGTCATCTGTTACGCGGCCTGGCGCCGGGCCGCCGGCAAGGCCAGCGAGATCGTCGTGCCGCCGCCGGGCGTGCTGTCGATGGCAAATTGCGCACCGAGCCGCTCGGCCCGCTCCTGCATGATACGCAAGCCGATCTGCAATTCCGTTTTCTTGTCGCGCAGGTTGGCCGCGAAGCCTTCGCCATCGTCACGCACCTGCAGCGAAAAATCGCGTCCGTTTTCCACGCGCAGGGCCACCGTGCCCGCTTGCGCATGCTTGCGGATATTCGACAGCGCTTCCTGCACGATGAAGAGGATCTGCAGCTGCTGCTCGGGCGCCAGCGGCGCGCCATTGCCGCTCATGTCCAGGGTGCCGACGACGCCCGTCTGCAGCTCGAACTTGGCCAGCACTTCCGCAAGCTTGCTTTCCAGGTCGCTGCCATGCCAGCGCGTGCGGAAATTGACCAGCAATTCGCGCACATCCTGGTAGCTCTGTTCGACGCCCATGCGCATCAGCGGCAGCACTTCGGCCGCTTCGTCGAGCTGGCCCCGGCGCACGGAATCGTCGAGCATCTGCACTTGCAGGCTGATGAAATTGAGGCTTTGCGCGATGCTGTCATGCAAGCCTTCGGCCAGCAGGCTGCGTTCGCGCGCCACGGCGAATTCCTTTTCGCGCGCGATCAGGCGCTGGTTTTCAATCGCGATGCCCAGGCTCTGGCCCAGGGTTTCCAGCCAGCCCTGCTGCTGCGCCTGCGCGGTTTGCGGGCGCGCAAAGTGCAGCGAAAAACTGCCCACCACTTGCTCGCGCGCGAGGATGGGGAAGACGGCGATGGCGATGAAACCTTCATCCTGGCAACGGAAGCGCTGCAGCGCACCGGCCTGGCGGAAATCGCGGATCTGGATCACGCCCTGCGCCACGGCCGCGCCGCACAGGCAATCGTTGTTGCGGATGCAGTGTTCCTCTTCCACCATGGCATCGGAAATGCCTTCGTGCACGATCATGTGCACGGTGTCCTGCTGCGGATCGAGGATGCGCACGGTGCCGCCTTCGGCCTGCGCGAACTGCATCACGTGGCGCAGGAAGCCGCGGCACAAGTCATCGATGGCATGCTGGCCTGCCAGCAAGGTGGAAATGTCGTGCAGGGTGGCCAGCTGGCGCTCCTGCGCGGCGCTCAGGCCCGACGATTGCGCCAGACGGCGCTGGCGCCAGCGCGAAGCGGGAAGTTGTTTGCGGGAAGGTTGACTGCGCGGCGCATGCATGAAAAGCTCGAATCTGAAAAGTGAAACGCCCGGCCGGCGCGACTGCGGCACGCCGGGCAAAAACGTTATAAATGAATCTCGGTACCCAGCAGCTTGACGAACTGCGCCAGCCAGGCCGGATGCGCGGGCCAGGCGGGCGCCGTAACGAACTGGCCATCCGTGACGGCGTCCGTGACGGCGATGTCGGCATACGTGCCGCCCGCCAGTGTCACTTCCGGCGCGCAGGCGGGATAGGCGGAAATGCGCTTGCCACGGATGACATCGGCGGCAGCCAGCAATTGCGCGCCGTGGCAGACGGCGGCGACAGGCTTGCCCGCCTCGGCGAAATGGCGCACGGCGGCGATGACTTTCTCGTTCAGGCGCAGGTATTCGGGGGCGCGGCCGCCGGCGATCATCACGGCGTCATAGCCGGCAGGGTCGATCTCGTCGAAGCTGGCGTTCAAGGTGAACAGATGGCCCGGTTTTTCCGTGTAGGTCTGATCGCCCTCGAAATCGTGGATGGCCGTCTTGATCGTCTCGCCGCTTTTCTTGCCGGGGCAGACGGCATGCACGGTATGGCCCAGCATCAGCAGGGCCTGGAATGGCACCATCGTTTCATAATCTTCTGCAAAATCGCCGGTCAAAAACAGAATTTTCTTCGCTGCCATTTGGTTCTCCTATGAAAGTTTGATCCCGCATCCTGGCTTGCCGGACGCACCGCAAGGCGTATCTTAGCGCGACTTGGCAGCCATACTGGATATTTATCAAACTTTTGCGCCTTAATGCAGGAATTTAGAGGCTGAGGCAGAATTATTTCAAGGCTCGCAGGTCAAATTCAAACGACCACCTTTGAAAGCCGGGCCATGAACAGCAGCCATAGCGTCACCCTGATACGCATCTTCGACCATTTCGCCGATGCCGAACGTGCCCGTACGGCCTTGCTGGCCGATGGTTTTGCGGCGCATGCGGTGCAGCTGCATACGGCTGACGACGAGGCGGGGCCGGTGCAGGGCAATTTCACGGTCGGCAACTACGACACCATCACCAGCTGGCTCGGGCGGGCCGTCCATGCCGTGTTCGGGGGCGACAACCATGCGTACCAGCGCAACGATGGCAAGACGGCGTTTCGCGGCATGTCGCGCCTGATCGTGGCCACGCGCCACGCCGAGGAACGGGCGCGCGCGCAAGCCATCCTGCACGCCTGCGGCGGCAGTGATATCGAGCAGCGCACAGCCCAATGCCATGCGGCGGGCAGCGGCCTGGGCAACCAGAATGGGCATGGCGCCGCAGCGTCTTTACGCCATTAGAGAAATCAGCAAAATTAGCAAGGGCAGGCGCGTGCAACAGGAACCGGCATGGACATCGCATGAACATCGCAAAGACAAGGCAAGGAGGACGGGCATGGACGCAACCTGGGTAGTGGTGGCCGACAGCAGCAGGGCGCGGTTCTTTGTGCTGGGACAGCAGAACCAGCTGGGCGAACTGCAAGACCTGGTCAACCCCGCCGGCCACGCCAACGACAACGCACTCAACAGCGATGAAAGCGGGCGCTTCGGCGGCGGCATGCGCTCGGGCACGCAAGCAGGTACGCAGGCACACACGACCGAGCCCCGGGTCACGCCGGTCGAGCACGAAAACGAACGGTTTGCCCGGCATATCGCACAGCTGCTGCTACAGGGCTTGCAGCAGCAGCGCTACAGCAAGCTGTGCCTGGTGGCCGCGCCCAAGTTCCTGGGACAACTGCGCCACAGCCTGGACACCCAGGTGGAAAAACACGTGCGCCATGCGCTGGCCCGCGACGTGGCCAGCATGAACGTGCCGCAACTGGAAACGTACCTGCGGCAGACCCTGGACAAGCCGGCCGCCGCCAACTGAGCGGCATGGGCGCCATCGCCCGTCCGCAAGCGGGCACAATCTGTGGCAAGATCAGCGTTCTTTCTTTCAGAACCGGAACTTGCCATGATTTTTGAAATTGCCCATATCCAGATCAAGCCCGCCACGCACGCTGCCTTCGAGGCGGCCGTGACGCAAGCCGTGCCCCTGTTCCAGCGCGCACGCGGCTGCGAGTCGATGCGCCTGGAGCGCTCGATCGAAAATGGCGATGCCTACCGCCTGGTGGTGGGCTGGACGACACTGGAAGACCATACTGTGCATTTCCGCGGCAGCGACGATTTCCAGGCATGGCGCGGCCTGGTGGGCGAGTTCTTTGCCGCGCCGCCGCAGGTGGAGCACATGAATACGGTGGTGACAGGGTTTTGAGTCGGCTTTTTAGCCCGGGAGCGTGAACGGCGGGCCGGCACGCACCACCGTCGCGGGCCGGATCAACTACGCTGGGCACACTGCGTGGCGCCCGCCTTAGCGGGCTTAGCGGGCTTGGCGGGCTGGCGGGCTGGCGAGCTTGTCGGGCTTGTCGGCTTACGCGCGGCTTTGCCGCACCTCGGCGGCCCCGCTAATCCGACCTACCCTACTACACAGGTGCCTGGACGGCAGGATGGTGAAACACCTGTCGCAGGTAGGCGAGGAAGGTTTCATCCTTGCACAGGGTCTTGCCGGGCGAATCGGAGAGTTTTGCCACCGACTGGCCATTGCAGCGCACCAGTTTCATGACGATGTTGAGCGGCGTCAGGCCGACATCGTTGGTCAGATTGGTGCCGATGCCAAAGCCCGTCATGATGCGGTCGGCGAAGTGCTGGTACAGGGCAAAGGCCTTGTCCAGGTCCAGGCCGTCCGAAAACACCAGGCGCTTGGTGTTGGCGTCGATGCGCAGGGCCGCGTAGTGCGCCAGCGCCTTTTCGCCCCACTCGACGGGGTCGCCCGAATCGTGGCGCAAGCCGTCAAACAGCTTGGCGAAATACAGGTCGAAGTCGGCCAGAAACGCATCCATGCCGACCACGTCCGTCAGGGCGATGCCCAGGTCGCCCCGGTACTCCTGCACCCAGTCTTCCAGCGCCGCCTTCTGGAAATCGCGCAGGCGCACGCCAAACGACTGGAACGACTGCATGTACTCATGCGCCATGGTGCCGATCGGCACGATACCGAGCTTTTTCGCCAGGTAGACATTCGACGTGCCCTTGAAATACTCGGGCACTTCGCGCGCCAGGCGCTGTACAACCTCGTCGTGCCAGGCGCCGGAGAAGCGCCGGCGCACGCCGAAATCGGAAAACTCGAACGGGTGCTTGCGGCGCGGCAGTTTGCCGAACTCCTTGACGGCCGCCACTTTCAAGCCCAGGCGGTGGCGCCCTTCGCGCATGGCCGCGTCCAGGTCGAAACGGCGGAAATACAGTTCGTTGATGATGTACAGCACGAAAATCTCGAAGCCCATCACATGCACCTGCGGCCCGGCCGCGTGTACCAGCAAGGTGTCGCCATCCGTGCTCACGTCGATGAACTTGCGCTGGAAGCGGAACACCGTCAGGAAATCAACGAAATCGCTCTTCATGAAACGCAGGGTGCGCAGATAGGCCAGTTCGTCGTCGGCAAACGACATCGCGCACAGGTGGTCGAGCTGCTCTTCCAGCTCGGCCTTCAGTTCGGCCAGCGGGAAGGCGGTTTTGTTGCGGCAGACAAATTCGTATTCGGTATGGGTGTTCGGATGACCGTGCAGCAAGGCTTGCCACATTGTAAATTTATACAGATCGGTTTCCAGCAAACTGCGCACTATCGGGGTCATGTGTGTTTTCTCCAACTTCCTGAAGCCAGAATAGTACGCCACCGCCGGCGTTTCGGCTGGGCCTGCTGAAGAAATCCCCTCAAGCGTCCGCATTGGCCAGCCATTCAGGCAAGACCTGGGCCGCCGTGGCCAGCCGTGCACCACGCGCTTGCATGGCTGCAAGGAAGTCGCGCTGCTGCGTTTCAAAACCTGTCACCGGGCTCATGCAGTCCGTCAGCAGCACCAGGCGCGCCACGGCCTGCGGCCCCTGCTGGTCCTGCAGGTAGTCGGCGATATGTTCCGTGCTGGCCTTCACGCAATGGCTGCCCGCCTCGCCGCCGATATAGATCTGCTGCGCCGGCAGCAGCGTGTCGAGGAAGGGACGGTTGAGCTGGGTGGCGGCGTCCTGCGCATCGGGCACTTCCGCCATGACGGCCGAGTAATGCTCGGTCCACGGATTCGAACCCTTGCTCAGTTTGGCAGCTACTTGCAGCTTTGCCACTTCCCAGCCGTTGTAGGCGGCGCGCACGGCCGCATGGATATTCTGTCCCCAGGAACCGATCTCGCAGTGCACGGGCCACACCATCAGGCGGTAGCGCCCGGCCTGCTCCAGCGCATCGAGATAGGCCAGCGCGCGCGGCAAGGCATCGGCGGCGGCCGGCAGATACAGGCGGTCGCGCACCTGCTGCGCGCTGATCTGCGTAAATGGCGCCACGGCGCCGCCATCGCCCGCGCGCCAGAACGTCGGGTGGGCGATGTCGTAGCGGTGATGGGCGTCGAGGGTGATGCTGATCTGCGTCAGGCCAGCGCCGCCTTCGCGGATCAGCTGCGCCACGCGCAGCATGTCCTGGTGCGCGCCGGCCACGGGTAGCGCGGGCGCGTCCCCTGTGGGCAGCCAGTCGGGCGGCAAGTCGCAGAAATCGTTTTGCGGGTCGATGACGAGCAGGTGCAGCTGGCGTTTCATGGTGATCCTCGTGCGTGGCGGGAACTTGCATGATAATGGCAACTTCGCCATCTCGCCATGCCAGTGTCCGCCATGAACCTTCCAAATCGCAACGAATTGCGTCCAAACAAGTTATTGAACAGCAAGTGGACGGCTGTCACGCCCGTCAACAAGGAAAAACATTTCCTGGTCGTCAAGGTGTGCGCGCCGGATTCAGCGGAGTCGCCGGATGCTCCCGTCACGCACGTGGCGCTGGAAGCCGTGCATTCCGGGCGCGTGCAGATCCTGCCCTGGCGCGCCCTGCAGGATGGTGCGTTATGGCATCAGGGGTGGAAGACATAGCGGCGCCGGCGCCGCTCGACCAGCTTGACCGCCACGTCGCCCGCTTCGGCGACGGCGTCCGCTTCCGTCGCGAATGGCTGGTCGGCCGAGACGCGGCGCTTTTTCACCAGATTCATGCGGTGCATGGGGTTGGGCGACGGCGCATAGATGGCGACGTAGGCGCCCCACAGCTTGCAGCCCCGCAAGGGTTCCGCCGTGTAATTCACCTCATAAAAATCAACATACTTTATCGGCACGATGTTTGCTCCAAAATTGGCATGGCCGGACAGCTTGTCTCTACGGACTGACGCGGTAAAAAGTAAAAACCATGTGCGCGCGCTTGCTCAACGCTTGCTCAAGATACTCATTGAGCTCTTTATTTTTATCATGCGACACAGGAGAAAACAGATGAATGACTACATCATCTTCATGCACGATGATACGGAGACACCGGTGGATGTCGCCACGCCCGCATGGGACAGCTACTTTGCCATGCTGCGTGCCAGCGGCCGCTTCTGCGGCGGCAGTTCCATCGGCGCCGGTGTCTGCGTGCACCGCTCCGGCCAGGCCAGGGAGGTGACGCCACACTTGTCTGGCTATATCCGCGTGCAAGCTGAAAGTATAGACGATGCTAAAAGATTGTTAATAGGAAACCCCGTACTGAACGCAGGTGGTACGCTGGAAATTCGCGAATTGCCACAGGATTGAGCCGCCGATGCACACCGAAGCACTGATTACCGCCATCGAACGGGCCTTTGACGGCGTGCCGCGCACCGACACGTCGCTGCGCCAGTTCCAGCTGACCGACCTGCACGGCATGGACGACGACTTCCCCGAACGGGAATGGAGCGCGGCGGGCCGGCAGCGCACGGACGCCGCCTGGCAAGACATCGCCGATGCCGAACTGGAAGCCGGCCAGGTTGTGCTGGCACATATGCCGGCTGACGATTTCCGCTACTTCCTGCCCGCCTACCTGCGCCATGTGCTCAGCCATTTGCACGTGCCGTTCTGGCAGTGCGACGTGGCGGGCATGACGCTTGCCGCCCTGACGCCACCGGCGCGCGCGGGATCCTCGCGCAATGACAAGCTGGCCCGGTTTGCCGCACTGGACGAAGGCCAGCGCATGGCCATCGCACAGGTCCTCGTCTTTCTCGCCGAAAGCGATACGCAGGCCAATGTCGCGCCCGAAGCGTCGCAGGCGCTGGACAGTTACTGGCGCCAGGCCGCGCCTGCGGCGGATACCAGCGGCCTGCGGCAGGCGTAGCGCATGGCGCTGCCCGGTGCTGCTGATGTGGTGGATTTTTTGCCGCTGCGCCGGCATGCGGCGGGCGAAGAGCAATGCGCTGGCAGGATGGCCAGCCCCGGTGCCCGGCATGAGCGGGCTTGACTGGACAGGCATGGCGCCTGCCGGGCTGGCACGGGCGTGCTGCCGGCAAGCGGATGCCAGCCGCGCCGGGCTGGCGTTTCCTGTGCCGGCGGGATCAGGCGGCCAGGGCTTCGATCGAGGCGCGCCCCTTGGCGATGGCACCGGCCACGGCTTCCTCGCCCATGGCCACGCCTTCGGCTTGCACGAACTCGATGTCGGTGATGCCGATGAAGCCCAGCGCCGTGCGCAGATAGGTGCTCAGGTAGTCATACGCGGCGCCGGGGCCTTCGCTGTAGACGCCGCCGCTGGCCGTGAAGATCACCGCTTTTTTGCCTGTCGCCAGGCCGACGGGGCCCGTGGCCGTGTACTGGAAGGTGCGGCCCGCGCGCGCCACGTGGTCGATCCACGCCTTCAGGGTCGATGGCACGGAAAAATTGTACATGGGCGCGGCCAGTACCAGCACGTCGGCGGCCAGCAATTCATCGACCAGGGTATCGGACAGCCGCACCGCCGCTGCCGCCTGCGCGCTGCGCTGGTCGGCCGGCGTGAAGAACGCGCCCATCACTTCTTCCGTCAGGTGCGGCACGGGGTTCTGCGCCAGGTCGCGCTCGACGACGCTGGCGCCTTGCGCGGCCAGTTTGGCGACGAATTCGCCCGACAATTGACGCGACAGGGAACCGCTGTTGCGCACGCTGCTATTGATGTGTAGTACGTTTGCCATGATGCACTCCTTCAAGAACGATAGATGGGGGTGCGGCGTTTGCTGCACTTGCACACATCATAGTTCGGGTCTAATATCGATGAAACCGTGTAAATATAAATGAATAGCATCGAATTTTTAGATATGGACGCACCATGAGAGAACCGGGCCAACCTTCGCTCGACCAGTTGCGCGTGTTTGTCGCCGTCATCGACGCTGGCGGTTTCGCCCATGCGGCGCGCCAGCTGCACCGCACGCAATCGGTCATCAGCTACACCATCGCCAACCTGGAAGACCAGCTCAATGTCGTGCTGCTGGACCGGGGCAAGCGCAAGCCCACCCTGACGGATGCGGGACGCGCCCTGCTGGCCGACGCGCGCGCCGTGGCCCTGAAAGTGGACGGCATGCGGGCCCGCGCGAAAGCGCTGGCGGGCGGGCTGGAAGCGGAAGTGTCGGTGGTGGTCGACGTGATGTTCCCCACCTGCGTGCTGGTGCGCATACTGGAAGCGTTCCAGGCGCAGTTTCCCACCGTCGGCCTGCGCCTGCGCATCGAAGCCATGGGCGCCGTGGCGCAGCTGGTGATGGATGGCAGCTGCCACCTGGGCCTGGGCGGCTGGATGACGGCCACTGCCAGCGTCTTCGAACGCCTGGCCGTCGGCCACGTGCGCCTGATTCCCGTGGCCGCGCCCAGCCACGCGCTGGCGCAGCTGGAAGGCCCGATTCCTTCCAGCCTGGCGCGCGAGCATGTGCAGCTGGTGCTGAGCGACCGCAGCGTGCTGACGGAAGGCCAGGATTTCGGCGTGCTGGGCCTGCGCAACTGGCGCCTGGGCGACCTCGGTTCCAAGCACGCCCTGCTGCGCGCGGGCCTGGGCTGGGGCAACATGCCCGAGGCGATGGTGCGCGACGACCTGGCCGATGGCCGCCTGGTGCACCTGCCGCTGGCCGTCGACAATGGCGAGAATTATCCGATCTACCTGATCCAGCGCGCCGACACGCCGCCGGGCCAGGCGGGCAAATGGCTGGCGGAACGGTTTGCACAGCAGTTGCCGTTGCTGGTGCAGGGGTTTTAAACGCCGAACAAAACCTGCTGCGCGTCGCGCTTTGCGGCCTGCGATGCTCATCGTACTAGAGTAAGGTTGCGCTTCTTAGCCACAAATCACTGCCGCTCGCGACGGTTTTGTTAGGCGTTGTGAGCTGGCAATGGAGACAGGTATGATGCGGGTAACACTTTCACAAGGAAACACCATGGCCGGCATCGACGACTTCGTCAACAAGCAAAAACCTGGCGCGCGCTTCGTCATCACGGCGCAAATGCTGCGCATGACGCCGCAGCAGTTCGACTCCCTGGCGCAGGAATGGATGGAGGACGGCGGCCCCGGCTTCGACGTGGCCGGCATCCCGCACCGAGTCGTCGTCGACGGGCAGTTTTATATTGCCAGGCTCACCGTGTCACGCCACGGCGAACCTGAATAAAAACTACTCCACGCCCAGCACGTGCAGGCGGCGCCGCAAACGCGCCACTTCTTCCGACAGGTCGACCACCAGCGCGGCCAGGTCCGCATTGGCGTCGAACACGGATTCGATCTCGTGCAGGCGGCGCGCGCGCACCAGGTCCAGGCTGGTGAAGCGCCAGGCAGTCAGCTGCCCCGGCGGCGGGCCATCCTGCAGCAGCACGCCCGTCTGCACATGCTGCACCACCCAGTCCGGCTCCACGGCGCAGGCGCGCGCCAGCTCTTCCAGGCTCAGGGCGCGGTCTTCGAGCAATTCGCCAATTACGTTGTTTGCCATGATTTACCCTCCCAGCTTCTGGCGCGGATTGAAAGCCATCTCGCGCGCCATGGTTGCATACAGTTCGCGCGCCTTGTCGTCGTTCGCCGGCGGCAGCACCACTTCCAGCAGCAGATACAGGTCGCCCGGCTGGGCGGCGGGAATGCCGCGCCCTTTCAGGCGCAGCTTGCGTCCCGTCTGCGAATTGGGCGGCACGGTGACGGCCACGGTGCCCGATGGCGTGGGCACGGCGATTTCGCCGCCCAGCGCCGCTTCCCATGGCGTGACGGGCACGGTCTCGAAGACGTCGCGCCCTTCCACCTTGTAGCGCGCATCGGGCTGGAAGCGGATTTCCAGATACAAGTCGCCGGCCGGCGCGCCGCCGCTGCCAGGATGGCCCTGGCCTTTCATGCGCAGCTGCTGGCCTTCCGTGACGCCTTTCGGGATCGTCACTTCCAGCGTGCGTTCGCGCGTGACGACATGGCCTTGCGCATCCGCTTCCGGCACGCGCATGACGATGTGGCGCTTGGCGCCCTGGTAGCTGTCCTGCAAATCGATGGTGATGGCGGCGTGGCTGTCTTCGCCCTGCATCTGGAAGGTGCTGTTGGCGCGGCGCCGTCCGCCCACGTGGGCGAACAGGTCGGCAAAGAAATCGCTGTCGTCGACGCCCGACGATTCGTAGCCCGATCCCCAGTCCGGCGGCGGACGGAAAGGCTGGCCCTGCGCTCCCTGGTTACGGCCCAGTTCATCGTAGGCGGCGCGCTTTTCAGGGTCGCCCAGCACGCCGTAGGCTTCATTCAGGGCCTTGGTGCGCTTGTCGGCGTCCGGTTCCTTGCTGACGTCGGGATGGTATTTGCGTACCAGCTTGCGGTACGCCTTCTTGATCTCGGCCTCGGTCGCCGTTTTCTCGACGCCGAGTTCCTTGTAGTAGTCCTTGTATTCCACCGTGCTTGCTCCCCATGGTTGAACCGCCTGTGGGAAGAGTACACGAATTGCCCGAAGCACAGCGTGCGCACAATACAACGGCGCCCGCGCGGGCGTATCAGCGCAGGCGGCGCACCGAGGAGATACGGCGGTCCAGGCCATTGTGCAGGCGGCCGTAGCTGCCCGGGCCCATGACCACGCAGCGGCCGCGGAAGTCGGCATCGACGCAGAATTCCCAGCGGCCGTAGTTGACGACGATCGATTCGGCGCGGTCATTGAAGCCGTAGCGGCTCAAGTCGCGCACCTCGCGGTCCAGGCGCACGGGCCGGCCACGCATGCCCGCATCGGGAAACATCAGCACGGCGCCGTTGGCGTCGGGACGGTGGCCGCCGCCATGGCCGGGATAGCCGGGATGCGGACGCTCGGGTTCCGGACGCGGCGGGCGCGGCGGATACGGGCGGTGATCGCCGCCGTGGCCGGGACGGCCCGCTTCGCGCACCGAGGAGATGGCGTCGTTCATGCCCGGCATGCTGCTGTAGCGGCCCGGCCCCAGGGTGCGGCAATTGCCGCGGTAGTTGGCGTCCTTGCACACTTCCCAGGTACCGGAACGCACGATGATGCTGGAGGTCTTGTCGTTAAAGCCCATGCGCGACAGGTCGCCCGCGTCGGAGCGCAGGGTGACGGGACGGCCACGGAAACCGGCATCCTCGAACAGGGTGATTTCGCCCGCGAACGCGCAGGCCGGGGCAAGGAAGGTAGCCACGCATAACAGCGCGGGACGGAAAGATCGAACCATGACAACTCCAATACAGATTACATTTTCGCCAGTGTAGACCAGGCGGCAGGCGGCGAGTGTAACAAAGGGCAAGCAAATGTCAGCACACGGCAGGGAATGTAAAAGCCGCCCGGCGGGATGCACCCGGCAGGCGGCCAGTCAGCACTGGTGGCGCCATCAGCGCACGCGGCGCAGCGAGGAAATCTGATTTTCCAGGCCATTCAGGCGGCCATACTCGCCCGGCCCGATCACTTCGCAGCGGCCCTGGAAGTTCGAATCGCTGCACACTTCCCACTGGCCCTCATTGACGACGATGGACGAAGCGCGGTCGTTGAAATTGAAGCGCACCAGGTCGTCCGCGCTGCGCTCCAGCGCCAGCGGCTCGCCGCGCATGCCCGCATCGGGGAACAGCAGGATGGCGCCGCGCTGCTGGTACTGCGGCTGCTGGTACTGCGGATATTGCTGCTCGTACTGCGGCCGCTGGTACTGGTTCTCGTATTGCTGCTGGCGCCGCGCTTCGCGTTCATCGACCATGCGCGCCGACGAGACGCGCCCATCGAGGCCGCGCCCCAGGTCGTCATGGCGGCCTGGGCCAAACACGCGGCAGGTGCCGTTGTAGTTCGAATCGCTGCACAGCTGCCAGTAGCCGTTGTAGATGACGATGCTGCTGGTGCGGTCGTTGAAACCGATATTGACGAAATCGTCCGTGTCGCGGTTCAGGCGCGCCGAACCGCCATTCTGGCCGGCGCCCGAATACACTTCCAGGGTCGAACCACGGCCATAGCCGCCGTTGCCACGGTCCGGATCGCGTCCGGGGCGGCCCGGGCCATCGCCGCGTCCCGATTCGCGCACCGAGGTGATGGCGTCATTCATGCCCGGCAGCGAGCGGTATTCTCCCGGTCCCAGGGTGCGGCAATTGCCACGGAAGCCGGCATCGGTGCACACGTCCCAGGAACCCGAACGCACCATGATGCTGGACGCCTTGTCGTTGAAGCCCATGCGCGACAGATCGTCCGTCGTTTCGCGCAGGGTCACCGCGCGGCCGCGGAAGTTATCATCCTCGAACAGGGTGATTTCGCTCGCATGGGCGCCCAGGTGGGTGAACAGGATGGCGCTGGAAAACAGCGCCAGTTTCAGGCTAGGGGATATCATTTTCAGCTCCGGTTAATCTATCGTCATTCTTCATGTATTGCGGTGCCGTGTCAACGCAGGCGGCGCAGCGAGGAAATGCGGCCGTCGAGTGCATCGAGCGTATTGTAGATACCCGGCTCGAGCACCTCGCAGCGGCCGCCGTAATGCGCATCGGCGCACACTTCCCAGTCGCCAGTATTGATGACAATGGAGTTGGTCTGGTCGTTAAAATTCATGCGTACCAGATCGCTCATGTCGCGATTCACCGGCAGGCCCCGTCCGCCCATGTGGGAGCGCGGATACAGCAGCAGCATCGGGTCGTCGCTGGCCGGTTGGTTTTCCTCGCGCGGGTCAACCAGGCGCGCCGATGAAGTCTTGCCTTGCAGGTTGCGCGGCAATTCATAGCTGCCCGGAGAATACACGCGGCAGCTGCCGTGGAAATTGGAGTCGCTGCACAGTTGCCAGTAGCCGTGGCGCACGCGGATGCTGGCGGAACGGTCATTGAAGCCGATATCGACAAAGTCGTCGCGGTCGCTGTTGATGTCGACCGAGGCACCGCCCTGCGCCGCCTTGTCAAACACTTGCAGCGCCCCGCCGCGCTCGCGCTCCGGCGGTGGCCGCGACGGCTCTGGCGACGGCGACGGTTCTGGCGACGGCGACGGTTCTGGCGACGGCGATGGTTCCGGCGAGGATGGCGAGGATGGCGTTCCGGGCCGGCCGCCGCCCCTGCCGTCCGCCAGACGTACCGAGGAGATCTTGTCATTCATGCCCGGCATGGAGCGGTAATCGCCACGCTCGAAGGTCTTGCATTCACCCTTGAAGTTGGCATGCGCGCACACCTCCCAGCTGCCCGAAGCGACCTTGATGCTCGACACCGTGTCATTGAAATTCATGCGCGACAAATCGTCCGTCGTGTCGCGCAGCACCACCACCCGGCCCTTGAAATTATCATCGGTATACAAACTGATTTCGGCGGCATGCGCCGGGAAATGGAGCAACAGCGAGCTGGCGCACAGCAGTGCAAGGCGCAGCGGACGATACATGGGGCGGGCTCCAGTGTGGATAAGTGCGTGAATAAGCTGACAACTGATGCCAGTGTAGCCATCCACAGAAAAAACGGTGTAACAAAGTATGGGAAAAGGACAACAAATTGTTACCAAAAGCAATGGCCAGCCCTGACAGTGGCCGGCCATTGCGCGTTTCCAAGGCTGCGGCGCGCGTCAGCGCACTTCGCGCACCGAGGAAATACGGTTGCTCATGCGCTCCAGGCTCGCGTATTCGCCCGGTCCCAGCGTGCGGCAGCGGCCGCGGAAGTCCGTGTCCTCGCACACTTCCCAATAGCCGGCGCGCACGCGCACGCTCTGTGCCGTGTCATTGAAATCGCGTTCGCGCAAGTCGCCCGCCCGATTGCGCACGGTCAGCTGGCGGCCGGTAAAATCGTCGCGCGTGTACAAGGTCAGTTCGCCCCCCAGCGAGCGCCCCGGACGGTGGCCGCGCCCACGCTCCCAGTCGCCGTCCTGCTCGCGCTCGCCATCCCGGTCACGGCCCCGGTCATGCTCGCGCTCACGCCCCGGATAGCCGCCGCCCCAGCCGCCGTGCACTTCGCGCAGCGAGGTGATTTTGTTGGCATGGCCATCCAGCGACGGATATTCGCCCGCCTCGAGCAGGAAGCAGGCGCCGCGAAAATCCGCTTCCTCGCACGCCTCCCACCTGCCCGAACGCACGCGGATGCTTTGCGTCGTATCGTTGAAACGCACATCTTCGAGGTCGGCGACGGCGTCGCGCACGGTCTGCGAGCGGCCGTGATAATCGTCGCGCGAATACAGGGTCAGTTCGCCGGCGCCGGCCAGTTCGGCCGTCATGGCGGCGCCCAGCAGCAGGGCGCAGTTCAAGGCTTTCTTCAACATGGTCATACTCCATAGTCAGGGTACTGCGGTGTGACTATTTGGTCATCTTGCCAAATAGAACACGCAGTCTAGCCGCGGCCGCCCTTCTTAGCTGTAACAAATGATTACCGCGCCGGCACGCCGGGGCGCGGCGGCGGACAAGCGCGCTGAAAATCAGTAGAATCCCGTGTTTAGTCCAGCCCGCGTCCCCATGCCCCACACTACCTCGTTCACCCTGCCCGCCGTCCGCACTGAAGTCTCGTCGCTCTGGAAGCTGGCCTGGCCCATCCTGATCGGCCAGCTGGCCACCGTCGGCATGGGCGCGGCCGACGTGGCCATGACCGGGCATACGAATCCCGAGGAGCTGGCGGCCGTGTCCCTGGGCGCGGCCATCTGGTCCATCGTGCTGGTCACCGTGAGCGGCATCATGATGGCGATCAATACCCTGGTGGCGCATGAAATCGGCGCCGCGCGCCACGACAAGGTGCCGCACATCGTGCGCCAGTCGCTGTGGAAGGGGCTGCTGGTCGGCCTGGTGGCGTGCCTGCTGACGAACATGGCGGCACTGGTGTTCGACCACCTGATGCTGGAACCGGCGGTGGCCGCCAAGGCCAAGCTGTTCGTGCACATCATCAGCTGCGCCCTGCCGCCGTTCGCCGCCTACCGCGCGCTGTACGGCTACAGCACCAGCATCAACCAGACCAAGCCCGTGATGGTCATCGCGCTGGCCGCGCTGGCGCTGAACATCCTGGTCAACTACCTGCTGATCTACGGCCACTGGGGCATGCCGAAACTGGGCGGCGTGGGCTGCGCCGTGGCCACCACCTGCTGCGTGTGGATGATGCTGCTGGCCATGCTGGCCTGGATCCGCATCGCTCCCGCCTACCGCGCCACCTACCCGTTCACGCACTGGGAAGGTCCGCAGATGTCGTCCATCGGCCCCATGCTGCGCCTGGGCCTGCCCATCGGCGTGACTTATTTTGCCGAGGTGAGCGCGTTCGGCGTCATCAGCCTGCTGGTGGCGCGCTTCGGCGTGATCCAGGTGTCGGCGCACCAGATCGCCCTGAATTTTTCGTCCGTCGTGTTCATGGTGCCGCTCACCTTCGGCATCGCGCTGGTCACGCGCGTGGGCCACGCCGTGGGCGAGGCCAATCTGCGCCGCGCGCGCTTCATTTCATGGGTCGGCGTGGGCATGTCGCTGACGGCGGCCATCGTCTCGGCCACGCTGATCACCGTCTTCCGCCACCAGATCGCGCAGGCCTACACGTCCGATCCGCAAGTGCAGGCCCTGTGCGCGCAGCTGCTGCTGTTCGCCGCCTTGTTCCAGCTGTCCGACGCCACGCAGGTGGCCACCTCGTGCGCCATCCGCGGCTACAAGGTGACGCGCCAGCCGATGCTGATCCAGCTGCTGGCGTTCTGGGGCTTCTCGCTGCCCATCGGCTATGTGCTGGGACTGGCGCCGGCCGGCTTCCTCTGGTCGCCTGCCGAGCCGATGGCCGCCGCCGGTTTCTGGATCGGCCTGGTCACGGGCTTGACGGTGGCCGCCGTGCTGCTGACCTGGTATTTGAACCGGCTGTCGCTGCAGCGCCTGCGCGCAGCGCACCAAGTTTGCTAAGTCAACCAGGAGTTTCCATGCCGCAGCCGCGCCCCTTCAAGCAGGTCGATGTCTTCAGCCGGGTGCCGTTCATGGGCAATCCGCTGGCGGTGGTGCTCGGCGCCGATGGCCTCGACGGCGCGCAGATGCAGGCGATCGCGCGCTGGACGGGCCTGTCGGAAACCACCTTCGTGCTGGCGCCGCGCGACCCGGCAGCCGACTACCGCGTGCGCATTTTTTCGCCCGAGATGGAATTCCCGTTCGCCGGCCATCCGACCCTGGGCACGGCGCACGCGCTGCTCGACGCGGGCATGCAGCCGAAAGGCGCGCGCATCGTGCAGGAGTGCGGCGTCGGCCTAGTGCACATTGAACGACAGGCCGGCGGCATGCTGGCGTTCCAGGCGCCGCCCTGCACCGCGCGCGCCCTCGACCCGGCGCTGCTGCCGCTGCTGCAAGCGGCGCTGGACGGCATGCCGGCCACCGGCGGCGTGGTCGTCGAGATGGGCATCCGCTGGCTGTGCGTGCCGCTGACGGACGCCGCCGCCTGCCTGGCCGTGCGCGCCGACATCGCGGCGCTGACGGCCTTGCTGGCCGCCTGCCGAGCGGACGGCCTGGCGCTGTATGGCGCCCACGCGGCGGGTGGTCCGGCTGACTACGAAGTGCGCGCGCTGCTCAGCGAACACGGCGCGCTGGTGGAAGACCCCGTCACGGGCAGCGCCAACGCCTGCATCGCCCACTTGCTGGCGGGTGCCGACTACCGCGTGCGCCAGGGCACATGCCTGCAGCGCGATGGCCGCGTGGCCGTCAGCTTCCGCGCTGGCCATGCCTGGATAGGCGGTGCATGCCTGACAGTGGTCGATGGGTCGATATTAGCCTGAAGCGGGCAAAGCGCCATGAAATACGCGGCGCCTGGACAATTTTCACGAAGGAAATACGGCCAGCAAGGCCTTATTCCGTGGCTGGCGCTATCGCATAAACGCGCACGCTCTGGTATCGTCTTACGCTTGGGCAAGGCTCAAGCCCGGCTTCCCGGCAAGGCAGGCAGCGCCCTTCATTCTTCCAACTACCGAGACATCCATGCGTTTTATTCTTTGTTTTCTGGCCGCGATGGCCAGCGTTCCCGCATCGGCTGAAAAGCTGACCCTGGAACGCATCCACGCCGATCCGGCGCTGGCCGGCCCCGGCGTGCGCTACCTGAAGGTGTCGCCCGACGGCGAGCGCGTGACGTTCCTGCGCGGCCGCGCCGACAACCAGTTCCAGCTCGACCTGTGGGAATTCAAGCTGAAGGACAAGAGCACGCACCGCCTGGTCGACTCGAAGGCGCTGGTGCCGAATGAAACCATCTCGCCGCAAGAGCAGGCGCGCCGCGAACGCGAGCGCACGGCCAGCCTGAACGGCATTCTCAGCTACAGCTGGTCGCCGGACGGCAAGCAGCTGCTGGTGCCGCTGGCCGGCAATCTGTACCTGGTCGACGTGGCCCACCCGGACAAGGCGCGCCTGGTCGCCAAGGGCAATGTGCTGGATCCGAAAATCTCGCCGAAAGGCCGCTATGTGTCGTTCGTGCGCGATCAAAACATCCATGTCATCGACCTGAAGTCGGGCCAGGAACGCCAGCTGACCAGCGATGGCAAAGGCACGATCCACAACGGCGAAGCCGAATTCGTGGCGCAGGAAGAAATGGGCCAGCGCACCGGCTACTACTGGGCGCCCGACGATTCCGCCATCGCCTACAAACGCTATGACGAAGCACCGGTGCCCGTCGTGCGCCGCTTTGAAATTTTCGCCGACCGCACGGACGTGGTGGAACAGCGCTACCCTGCCGCCGGCGACCCGAACGTGCTGGTGCAGCTGCTGATCGTTTCGCCGGAAACGGGCGTGCAGCGCCAGGTGGAACTGGGTGCGAACCCGGACATTTACCTGGTACGCGCCGACTGGAGCGCGGACAGCAAATCGCTGGTCTACCAGCGCCAGTCGCGCGACCAGAAGACCCTCGACCTGGTTGCCGTCGATGCCGGCACGCTGGCGCAGCGCACCCTGCTGACGGAAACGTCCAAAACCTGGGTCAGCATCCATGACGACCTGCGCTTCCTGTCGAACGGCACCTTCCTCTGGTCGTCCGAGCGCACGGGCCGCAACCACCTGTATTTGTACGACATGAGCGGCAAGCTGCTGCACCCGGTCACTTCCGGCGAATGGGGCATCGACAGCGTGCTGGCCGTGAACCAGAAAAGCGGCAAGGTTTTCGTCGCCTCGAACCGCGACGCCGTGATCGACAAGCAGACCTACGCCCTGGCCATCGATGGCAGCACGGCCGACAAACCGCAGCGCGTGACGCAAGCGGACGGCTGGCACGACACGACGTTTGCCAGCAATGGCGCCGTCTTCGTCGACACCTATTCCGACCCGGCCACGCCACCGCAGGTGAGCATCCGCCGCCCTGATGGTTCGATGGTGGGCTGGCTGGAAGAAAATGCGCTGAACGCGAGCCACCCGTACGCCAAGTACAAGGCCGACCACCTGCCGACGGAATATGGCACCCTGAAGGCCAACGATGGCCAGACCCTGTATTACTCCATCGTCAAGCCGTCGAACTTCGACGCGGGCAAACGCTATCCCGTCTACCTGTCGACGTACGGCGGCCCGCACTCGCAGCACGTGGCGCGACGCTGGGGCAACAACTTCGACCAGTACATGGCGCAGCAGGGCTTTGTCGTCTTCCGCCTCGATAACCGCGGCTCGTCGCGCCGCGAGCGCGCGTTCACGGACGCCATCTATCACAACCTGGGCGCGGCCGAAGTGGCCGATCAACTGGTCGGCATCGACTGGCTGGGCAAGCAACGCTTCGTCGATGCGAAGCGCATCGGCGTCTTCGGCTGGAGCTACGGCGGCTTCATGACCTTGCGCTTGCTGTCGGCAGCATCGGACAAGATCGCCATGGGCGTGTCCGTGGCACCCGTGACCGACTGGTCGCTGTATGACACCCACTACACGGAGCAATTCCTCGGCATGCCGAAGGAAAACGTGGATGGCTACAGGGACAGCACCGTGTTCGCCCACCTCGACGGCCTGAAGTCGCCGCTGCTGCTGGTGCACGGCATGGCCGACGATAACGTCTTGTTCAGCAACAGCACGCGCCTGATCGACGCGCTGGTGAATCGTGGCGTGCAGTTCGACCTGATGACGTATCCGGGCGCCAAGCATGGCATCTCGTCGCGCGCGGGCCAGCGCCACGTGTACAAGAAAATTGAAATGTTCTTCAAGCAGAACCTGGGCGTGGCCAAGTAAGCGGGGCGCCCAACGAAAAACCGCCGCCTGTCTCGCGACAGGCGGCGGTTTTTTTATGCGTGCAGCAGATTATGGCTTGCGGGTCACAGTCTCAACTGCGTCCTTCACATCGCCAACCTTCTTCTGTACTTTGCCTTCGACCTGGTTTGCCAGGCCCTTGGCTTGCTGTTCTTCGCTGCCGACGACCTTGCCAGCGGCTTCCTGGATTTTACCGCCGACTTCCTTCAGTTTACCTTCGACTTGATCTTTGTTCATGATAAATCCTCACTGTAGTTGGTACATCTGTTGTCCTGCCCAGAAGGGCTGGTACTGCGGCTCACACGCTGTTGCAAACTGCTTGCTGCGTGTCGATGTGTCCATACTACGCCCGAGGTCGCAAAAACTATGTACGGTTCCTAACACATAGCCAAAGTGCACTAATTTCCGTCCTCACGCAGGTTTGCGCCAAACCGTGGCCAGCCACGGCTGCTGTTCGCGCGGCAAGCCTGGCGGACGGTAATACTGCTCGACCAGGGTAAAACCGGCGTCCTGCACATACGCAGCCCAGCGCGCCTCGTCGTGGTAGCTGCCATAGCGGGCGCCGTTCCAGCCTTCCTGGTTCTGCCCGCGCGGATTCGAACTGAACAGCACGCCGCCCGGCTTCAGACACGCATGCAAGGCGCGCAGCACGCCAGGCAAGGCGGCGCTGGGCACGTGAAACAGCACGGCATTGGCGAACACGCCGTCGAACTGCGCGGCGGGCAAGTCGAGGTCGACAAAATCCTGCTGCCACACCTTGCAGCCGCTGTAGGCGCGCGCCATCTCGACGAAACGGGGACAGCCGTCGACACCGGTGGCATGGTGGCCCATGGCCGTGAACGCCTTCAGGTCGCGGCCCGGGCCGCAGCCCAGGTCGAGGATGGCCAGCGGCGCCGGTTTGCCGATGGCGTCCAGCAGCGCGCGGATGTTCTGGCTGACGTCGTGGTCGCGCGTACCCTCGAAAAACTGCTCGGCACTGGCGTCGTAATGGGCCAGGGTGCGATTGGTGATGGCGTGGATGGGATCTTGCTGAGCTTGCTGGTCTGGCGTGGTCGGCTTCATGGCGGTCCTGTCGGTATGTTCCGCCATTTTACGGTGCCGGCGCTTTCGGCGTGCGGCACCGTCCAGCGATCAGCCGCCCGCTACCAGACGCGCACGCGCTGCTCCGGTGCCAGATACAGCTGCTGGCCCGGCTGCACGCCGAAGGCCGGGTACCAGGCGTCGAGGTTGCGCACGGTGGCGGCGCGGTATTGCGCGGGCGCATGGCCATCCGTGAGGATCTGCTGGCGCGCTGCCGCTTCGCGCGCCTTGCTGCGCCAGCTGATGCCATAGCCGGTGAAGAAGGCCCTGTCCGCCTCCGCCTGCACCGGCTTGCCTTGCTGCGACAAGGTGAACGCGTCATGCGCGGCCGCCACGCCGGCCAGGTCGGCCAGGTTTTCGCTCAAGGTCAGCTGGCCATTCACGGCCAGGTCGGGGAATGGCTGATACGCGGCAAACTGCGCCACCAGTTGTTTTGAGGCGGCCTGGAAATGCGCCAGGTCGGCCGGCGTCCACCAGTCGCGCAGCTTGCCCTGGGCGTCGAACTGCGCGCCCTGGTCGTCAAAGCTGTGGCTGATTTCGTGGCCGATGGTGGCACCGATGCCGCCATAGTTGGCCGCATCCGACGCCTGCGGGTCGAAGAACGGCGGCTGCAGGATGGCGGCGGGGAAATTCAAGGCATTTTGCAGCGGCAAGTTGACGGCATTGACCAGCTGCGCCGGCATGGCCCAGGCCTTGCGGTCAGGCGCTTGGCCCAGCTTGGCCAGTTCCTGCCGGTAATGGAACGCTTCCGCCCGCTGCGCATTGCCCAGCGCATCGCCGCGCACCACGCGCAAACCCGCATAGTCTTCCCAGCGTTCCGGATAGCCGACGCCCACGTACAGGGTCTTGAGCTTTTCCTGCGCCTGCGCCTTGGTTTGCGGCGCCATCCAGTCCAGCTTGTCGATGCGGCGCGAGAAGGCTGCCACGATGTTCGTCACCATGTCCTGCACCCGCGCCTTCGATTCAGGCGGGAAATAGCGCTCCACGTACAGCTTGCCGACGGCGTCGCTGAGGGCCGCATTGGTTGCCGCCAGCGCCCGCTTGCTGCGCGGCGACTGCTGCGGCGTGCCGCTCAGGGTCTGGCCATAGAAGGCGAAGCGCTGGGCGGCGGCCGCTTTCGGCAAGGTGGTGCTGAAATGGTTGATCGTGTGAAAGGCGAGGAAATCTTTCCAGGTAGCCAGCGGCACGCTGGCCACCAGTGCCGCGCTGCCCGTCATGGCTGTCGGATGCCAGACGATGAAGTCTTGCTGCGCGCCCAGGCCGGCCGCCTGGAAGAAGGTTTTCCAGTCCAGGCCCGGCGCCTTGCTGGCGAAGTCCTGCGCGCGCCAGGCGTTGTTGCCCTTGGCGACATCGGCCGAATCCTCGCGGCTGGCGTGGCTGGCGGCAATTTTCTGCTCCAGCGCAAATACGCGCGCGGCGCGGGCCGGCGCATCGCGGTAGCCGGCCAGGGCAAGCATGGCGGCGATATGCGCCTGGTAGCCCGTGCGCAAACCCTGCATGCGCGCGCTGTCGCCCTGGTAAAAGGCGCGGTCAGGCAAGCCCAGCCCGCCTTGCAGCAGATAGGCGACGTTGCGCGTGGTGTCGTTCAAGTCTTGCGCCACCCACAGGCCGAACAAGTTTTCCGTATAAAAATTGGTGGAATTGAGGGGATCGACATCGGCGCGCAAGCTTTCGCCCAGCGCGCGGGCCAGGCCGGCCTGATCGCGCACGGCGTCAATTTTCTTCAATAGCGGCTTGACGGGCGCCCAGCCTTTCGCTTCGATAGCCGATTCATCCATGTAAGTGCGGTAAAAATCGCTGACCTGGCGCGCGCCGGCGTCGGCCTGTTGCGTGGCCGACAAGCCCTCGATCAAGCCAATGATGCGTTCGTTGGTGGCATTGGCCAGCATGGCGAACGAACCCCAGCTGCTGCGGTCGGCGGGGATCTCGGTGGCGCGCATCCAGTCGCCATTCACGTAGTCGTAAAAGTCGTCGCCGGGCAAGACTTTCGCCGGGGCGGCGGCAGGAGCGGCGGTAGCCGCCTGCTGGCCGTGCGCGTGGGCCGGCAGGCTGGCCAGGGCGGCGCCAGCAAGGACGAGGGAGATGGCAGCCTGGACTGGCGTCCGGCGCCAGGAAAAACGCAAACCGTGCATGGCGATCCTTTCAATGAAATAGCCAAAATCATAGCGTGTTTTCAGCGTGCTCCCAGCGAAAAAAGCGGCCGTGAACTTTTTTGCATGCCCGCAAAAAATCGGCATATAGTTTGACGACCCCGCACCGTGCCGCGCGAACGCCCAGGAGATTGCCATGCAACTTGAAGCGCTGTTCCAGCATCCCCATGCCCTGCCTGCCGCCCCGAAGATCGTCGATGAGCTGGTACGCAGTTTCGACAATCCCGCCATTGCCACGGAAGACATCGCCCGCAAGCTGGGCGCGGACCCGGCCCTGAGCGCCAAGCTGCTGCGCCTGGCCAACTCGGCCTACTATCACGTCTCGCGCAGCATCGGCACGGTGGAAGACGCCGTGCTGATGCTGGGCTTTGTTACCGTGCGCACCCTGGTCATCAGCTCGGGCCTGGTCAGCGGCTACAAGGCCGTGCCCGGCCTCAATCTGCAGCAGTTCTGGCGCTACAGCCTGCACAGCGCCGTGTCGGCCCGCTGGATCGCCAGACAGACGGGCGACAACCAGGAGCTGGCGTTCACCATCGGCATGATGCATGCGATCGGGCAACTGGTGATCCACGCCGCCATGCCCGAGCAAGCCATGCAGCTCGACAAGATCGCCCCGCCCTTCGACGCCCGCCGGCTCGATGCGGAACGGGTGTCGCTGGGCTACAGCTATGCGGACGTGGGCGCGGAGCTGGCGCGCCGCTGGAAATTCCCTGCCGCCTTTGCCGACACCATCGCCGCCTTTCCCGATCCGCTGGCCAGCACGCCATTCAACCGGCTGGCCGCCATCATCCACCTGGCCGCCTGGCGCGCGCGCATTGATGAAAACCAGTTCAGCAATGAAGAAATCATCGCCTGCTACCCGGGCGACGTGGCGGAAGCGCTGGGCTTGCCGCCCTCGGTGCTGGTCGACAAGATGCCGCCGCCCGCCGAATTGAGCGCGGGACTGGAAGAACTGGTCAATTAAGGCGGGCGGCGCCGGTATCGCCCCTGCCCAGGCATCGCGCAGTCATGCGGGCTGGCGGGCGATTCCGGCGGGCAGCCAAAAAATAGTCCAATTATTTTCATTTATTTTCAAAAACACCCTCAAGTTCCTGCTGGACCTGCCGTTAATCTGGACAAGCGGTAATCCATTCACTAGTTACGGGTGTGCTCATGACCTCCAACGACGTTCTCTCGATGTACGAAAATATTGCAGGAATGACCAACAAAATGGTCGTGGCCGCACGAGCGAGTGACTGGGATGGCTTGAACACCCTGGAAAACCAGTGCGCCAGCGCTGCCAGCGCCACCATCGCGGGCGTCCCTGCCCTGGCCGGCGCCTCGCGCATGCGCAAGATCGACTTATTGAAACAGATCCTGGCGAACGACCGCGAAATCCGCACCATCACGGAACCGTGGATGGCGCAAATGGCCAGCGTCATGCCCGCGTCGCACGCCAGCATGTAAGCAGCTTGCAGCGCAGTGCTATTGCGGCTGTGGCCGCCGAATGAAAAAAGCACCCGAGGGTGCTTTTTTTACGCCTGCCGGCATGGCCATGCCGCGCGGGCTGGTGACTGCTTGTCATCATTTCGCGGCGTGCAGGCATGGCGGGGAATGTGGAAGGCGAACCCCAGGTATCTCCTGGCGTCGCCTCGCTGCCGGTTGCATCCGGCGTTCGCGAGCACATCGTCGGCATCGCGAACCGCTTCCAGGCCCAGGCGTTTATGCAACGCTACACCTGTTTACCGCGCCACACTATCGTTGGTGACTGCGCCAGGCTGGGGCTGTTTTGTCGTAGAGCAAGTCCACTGAATTAATCATATCACCATCTTTAAAAAACAGGCAACACCGCTATCCGCTGTTTTCCCTGTATTTTTTGATTATCTTTTTTTATATCAAGTTTCAGGGGTGCCACGCACCGCGTCAGCGAGAAAACGGCTCCGCTTCCGCTTCCGGCGCTGCCTCCCCGTCGACCGCTTCCGTCAATACCGGCACGGCCTTCTTGCGGCCAAAGGGCTTGCGCAGCAGCACCCAGTATTTCGATGGCGCGCCCGGCCCCGACGCTTGCTTGCGCTTGCGCAAGACATACACGATCACCGCCGTCAGCAGCAGGAACACGAGCGTAGCGATGCCCAGCCACAGCAAGCCATTGCCGCCCGACTGCTGCTTGACAGCTGGCGCCGCCAGTGGCTTGGGTTTAGCGTGCGGCACCACCGCCTCGGCAGGCGTGGCGGCGGGCGGCACGGCAGCGCCGGGTTGCGCCAGCGCCTTTTGAAGGGAGCCGAGTTTGCCTTCCAGCTCCGTCAATTTGTCGTTGAGGGCCGCGTTTTTCTGGTCCAGCGCCACGCAAGCCTCGGCCTGCCCCGCATCCGCTTGCGGCGCGCAAGCGGCCACGGCTGGCGCAGGACGGCGCAGCGGCGGCGGACGCACGGCCGCGGCCGGGCGGGTGACGGGAGCGGCAGCGGCAGCGGGCGCGGCGGGCGGCGCAACAAACACGGTGACCGGACGCAGCATGCCTTCGGCACGGGCGCGGGCCGCCAGCGCGGCGGCATCGGGCGGCGGCGCGGCTGGCGTGGCCGGCGCGGCGCGGGGGGCTGGGACGGGCAGCGGCAGCGGTGCCGCCGGCAGCGTTGACACTGGTGCTGGCACAGCGGCAGCAACGAGTGGCTTGGCAGGCATGGCGGCGGGCGGCGCCGGGGTCAGCCACAGCGTTCCCAGGCGCACGATGGCACCGCTGCCATTGTCCAGCAACAGATACAGGTGCACGTGGCCGGCGCGGATCGCCTGCTGGGTTGTCACGCGCACATAGCGGCGCCCGCCCCGCTCCAGCGGCGTGATGGCCAGCCCCTGCAGGGCCGGATCCATGCTGATGCCGCCGCCCCGGTACACATCAGGCGAGGCCAGACGCACGGCCACGCCTCGGGCATCCTCGGGCAGCAGGGCCGTCAGTTCGATCTCGGCCAGCAAGGGCTGGCCCACGTGCGACAGCACCGTCATGTCGCCCAGCTCGGCCGCCATGGCGGGTGGCAGGGCCAGACAAGCGGCGGCGCACGCGATCAGGGACCAACGGGGAAGGATGCTACTCGGCATGGACTGATCGCTTTGACAATAAAATAAAGGGGACTCGCCCACCTATAACGGCAGGAAATCGGGGAAATGTAGAGGCAGCACCGCAGAAATGATGCAATACAGCATCATCCTGTGCCTTTTTGGCGTCTGGAGTACACTCGATCCACCTCCATCGATGAAAGGGATGCCATGAGTAGCAGAATCGAACGCGACAGTTTCGGCCCGATCGACGTACCCGCCGACCGGCTGTGGGGAGCGC
>RCUS01000244.1_pt1 | contig 40166 bp, 21 predicted proteins | sample 2166221 | NCBI WGS metagenome assembly RCUS01 (sample SAMN09932758, study PRJNA488358) | compost metagenome | isolation source: compost soil in cyclohexanecarboxylic | place: Germany: Experimental Botanical Garden
ATGTACTCCCATTACGATTTTACTCATTAGTTAAAACCTCCAAATAATTCATAGTTATTAGGAGGTTTTTTTCTATAATTTCAGGTTATTTCTCGCATTAAACCTCGTCAGGACGTCTTTCTTTCGCTCGACGGAAACTTCCGTGTAAATTTGGGTGGTGCTGACACTGGTGTGGCCGAGAATTTCTTGAACGGAACGGAGGTCGGCGCCGTTGTTCAACAAATGGGTTGCGAAGCTGTGGCGCAAGTAATGCGGTGTTGATTTTTTGCTGATATTGGACATGTCCCGGTACTTGGAGTAAATGTCTTCAATCGAGTAAATAGACAGACGCCCGCCGTATTTATTAATAAAAAGTGCATTGCTCTTGGGATGCAGATTCTCCCTGACACTGAGCCAAGCTTCAATTTTCTGTATAACCTCGGTGCTGGAAATGTAGAGGAGCCGTTCTTTGCGTCCTTTTCCGAAGATCAATATCGTCCTTTCCGCCAGATCAATATTCTCCAAATCTATGGATACCAGTTCTCCGATTCGAATCCCAATCACATACAAAAGCTCGATTATCGCGTTATTCCGGGTACATATCCATTTTCGAAAATCGGTATGAAGCCGCTTCATATCTTCTTGGGGGGAGTTTAGGAGTTTTTCGACTTCTGAAACAGATAGGGTTTTGGGGATGCGTCGAGCGGTTTTGAAGTGTTTTCCGAATCCGCTCAGAGGAGAGAGGGTTAGTTCTTCTTTTTGGACGAGATAATTAAAGAAAGCTTTGATGCTGATGTATTTTCTTTTTATCGTTGAATCATGCAATTGGTTGTGACTTGCCAGACTCTCCAGGTAAAACCGCAAGTTTTCTTTGGTTACCTGCTCTAAGCTTTGTGTATGATACCAGTCTAGCAGTCCGTTCAAATCCGAAACATAGGCTTTAATCGACTTCACAGACAAGTTCCGTTCTACGGATAGATAAAGCTTATAGTGTGCCATATGTTCTTTCAATCGCTGAGTTGATAACTGCATGTGGCCTCCTGGCTGCTGTTGGGATAAATGATTGGTTTACAAGATGAATACATAATTATCAGATAAAGAGTTTGATTTGTGAAGGTTGTCAATTGGTATTTTATGTCGTGGACTGACAAGTGAGGCAGGAATAAGGTTTTACCATAACCCGGCGAGCTTAGTTGGCAAAGTATATTTTAACCACACGGAAAAAGCCCCGCGTCTCACAAGACCAGGGCTATGAGTTACTATTCTGCACTCTTCGTAATTCTGGCGGTGAACCATCGCGTGTGCTGCGAATGTGCTAAATATGACTTTCGTTACTTCTTGTCTTAAACCCCTCATCCCTGTAGCTTCAACCGGATAACATTCCATGACGCCTTTGGCAGTATGCTCTTGAAGGCTGCTTCTTCTTTGAAGGTCTGGCCGCCGGTGTGGGGAGTGATGCGGTTCGGCTCTTCCTTGCTGTTGAACGCCTTCAAATCATCATGCTCCATTACGATATGCTCGACCAGCTCGACTGCGCCGAAGCTGCGGATGTCCAGCGTGAGTTCCATCGCCTCGGACAAATGCCGGTTGACCGCAAAGACGGTAATCTCGCCGTTTTCTTCCTTATATACGCAGACTGACTCGAGATAAGGAACGTCGGTGAAGTCCTTGGAATCGTATTTCGGCGATTTGATCATGGGATGCAGCACGGTCCCTCTGCCATACATCGAGGCGTGGAGATACGGATAGTAGGTCGTATGGAGCCACATTCCGCCGCCTTTCTCCGTGGTGATCGGAGCGATCACGTTAACCAGCTGCGCCAGGCAGGCCATCCGGACCCGATCGGCATGCTTCAGCATCGTAATCAGGCAGCAGCCGATGACGAGAGCATCCTCCATGTTATAGACATCCTCGCACTCCGGCGGGGCGATCTGCCAACGGGTTTCGGACAGGCTGGTCCCTTGCGTCTTCCACACATTCCATTCGTCTAGGGAGAGGTGGATTTTTTTGCGGCTCTTTTTCTTGGCTTGAATATAATCGCAGATGGCGGCGACGCTGCCGATAAAATGATCCAGGTTTAGCGAGCGGGCCAGGAAATTCGGCGTGTTGTCTTCATGGTTGTTGTAGTACATGTGCAGGGAAAGGTAATCCACATTCTCATAGCACAAATCCAGAACCGTCGCCTCCCACTCGGCGAAAGTCGGCATGTCGCTGCCGGAGCTGCCGCAGGCGACCAGTTCCAGCGTCGGGTCCACCCATTTCATGACTTTGGCCGTTTCATTGGCAAGTCTGCCGTACTCGGTCGCCGTTTTGGCTCCGATCTGCCAAGGGCCGTCCATCTCGTTGCCGAGGCACCAGGTCTTGAACCGGTGAGGCTCCCGGTAGCCGTGAGAGATCCGCAGATCGCTCCAGTAAGAGCCGGAGGGGTGATTGCAGTATTCCACCAGATTCCGGGCGGCATCGATGCCGCGTGTGCCGAGATTGACGGCCATCATGACGTCGCTGCCCGCCATTTTTGCCCATTCGGCGAATTCATTCGTTCCGATCTCATTCGTTTCTGTGGTCCACCAAGCCAGCTCCAGCTTGCGCTTGCGGGACTCGACCGGACCTACTCCATCTTCCCAGTTGTAGCCGGATACAAAGTTGCCTCCCGGATACCGGATGATCGGCACATTCAGATCACGGACCGCGTTGAGCACATCGAGACGGAAGCCTTTCTCATCCGCTTGGGGATGGCCCGGCTCATAGATTCCCCCGTATACCGCCCGACCCAAATGCTCGATGAATGATCCGTAAATCCGCTTATCTACCTCAGCCAGCACAAAATCCTTATCTGCAATCATGGACGCTCGAATACTCAATGTGATTCCTCCCTGTAGTCCGTTTCGCTATTTTGTTAATCCAAAAACTTATGTTTATATTCATAATCTTAATTTTCACCAGATGGATAGACAAGAACAATGTTCAGGATTAATATAATTCGTAATTCAAGTACGCTTTCCCGAGAAAAGAAGAAGATATTAACGATTGATGCGAACAGCGCCGATCTGATGGACACGCTGAAGTGGTCTAGGCGTACAGTATGCTTTCCCGTAGTATGGAGGGGATTTCTGGAATTGTTGTAGACCACGCCGATTGATGAGTACGCAAAAAGTAATCCAGCGTACAGCAGGCCTTCTCTTTTCCCGCAAACGCAGACGTTTATTCAGTTTAGGAGGAAAATACATGTATCTCTCAACAAGCAAAGAGTCGCTGCTCGTCTACGAAGCGCTCGCCAGCGAGGTTCGCCTCAAAATCATCGAGCTGCTCGATGAGCGGCCAAGATCGATAAAGGAACTGGCAGCCGAACTGTACCTCAGCAGCGCCATTGTCAGTTCGCATGTGAGCAAGCTTCAGGAGGCCGGACTGGTAAGCGGCAAGATGTGCAGGGTGGATGGAGCGACTTACAAAATATGCTCGCTCTCGGCCAATTATTTGCAAATCCGGCTCTCCCGTGCGCAGCAGACGGCGCAGAAGGTCGTGGAGTTCTCGGTGCCGATCGGGCAGTATACCGATTTTGAAGCCCATCCGACCTGTGGGATTGCGACGAAGGAACAGATCATCGGCTACTATGATGATCCCCGGTATTTTGCGGACCCCCGGCGTATGGATGCAGGTATTATCTGGTTCGCCAAGGGTTATGTGGAATACCGGCTGCCCAATTATCTCGCCTCGGACCAGACTGTTCAGGAAATCGAAATTTCCATGGAAATCGGTTCCGAAGCCCCGAAGATCAGCGAGAAATGGCCGTCCGACATCGGTTTCACCTTGAACGGGGTGGACCTCGGGACGTGGACAAGCCCTGGAGACTTCGGGGCGACGAAGGGAAGATTCACCCCTGGCTGGTGGCATGCCGATGTGAATCAGTACGGCACACTGAAGGTATTGCGCATCCGTAAGACGGGAACATTCATGGACGGCCAGCAAATGTCGGGGATTTCCCTGGACGACGTAGACTGGCGCAAGGAGCAGTGGAGCTTCCGAATTACAGCGGAGCCCGCGGGCCGGAGAAGGGGAGGACTAACTGTCTTTGGGCGCGGATTCGGCAATTATGATCAGGATTTGAATATTCGCGTGTATTATGAGTAGGCAGCGAAAGTGTCTTCATCAGGCAAGCGGGGTGCGGTCGGTTCAGTGTTCCGCCTGTCTGTTGGTTATCTGCCAATCGTCTGCTGCTCGTCAGCCCAATGAAGTTTGGGCTGACGGAAAATAAATGCTGGAACTAAGCCCAAACCTTCTGTATTATTAGTTAATAAATTTAACTAACTAAATCAGGAAGTTTGAGAGAAACAAGTTTGAGAGAAGAGGAAGCAGGGGTTGAAATGAAAGGAACCACATCAGCAGGCACTCCGGCCTATCTGAAAAATCTGAATGAATGGACGCTGCTTGAGCGGATCATTGCGGACGGGCCGCTATCCCGCGCGGAGCTCAGCCGCCGGACAGGGCTGAGCAAGCCGACGGTATCGTCCGCCATTCTTCAACTGTTGGAACGCGGTTTGGTCAGGGAAACCGGGAGGGGAGATAACTCGCAGGGACGGAAATCGACGCTGCTCGAATTCAACCGGACCTGTTATTACGTAATCGGAATCGATCTCGGGGCTACCCGAATCCGAATGGCGCTTGGAGACCTGGAGGGGCAGATCTGCGGCTTCAGGCAGGCGCCGATGCCTGGGGAAGGCGTGCAGGGAGCAGAGCTTCAGGCCTTGATAATAGCCGAAGCGGAAGCTCTGCTGCGGGAGCAGGGCGTGACATGGCATAGCATCCAGGCCGCCACGATCGGAATACCGGGCATCGTCGATACGGCATCGGGGAAGGTATCCCAGCTTGTGTCACCACTTCCCGGGGCGGAGGAATCACTCTCGCGGGATCAATTGAATGCGCTGCTTCCGGTGCGCATCGAGACGGAGAATGACGTCAATCTGGCCGCACTGGCTGAATACTCGATACGGCACAGCGTGGACTCTGGCTCTCTGCTCTATTTCTCGTTAGGGGAGGGAACCGGCGGAGGTCTTGTTCTGGATGGCGCCATCTTCCGCGGCTTCCGGGGAGCGGCCGGCGAATTCGCCAATATGACGCTGCGCGGAGAGAGAGTGGAGGAGATTCTCTCCGCGGGCGGGCTGATGCGCCTGGCTGCCCGCTTCGCCGGGGAAGTCGGAGAGAAAAAAGGCCGCACGTTGAAGGAGTCCATAACGTCGCCGGAGAGAGTGATTGAACAAGCAAGGAGCGGAGACCCTGCGGCCATGGCTGTTATGGATGCCTATTGCGACCTGCTGGCCGAGGCGATTATCAATGTCTGCGCCGTAATCGCTCCCGAGACGGTAGTGCTCGGCGGAGGCATCGGCTGCAACGGCGATGTGCTGCTGCCGAGACTCGAGAGCCGGCTGTCCGGATTCGCTAGCCGTCCGTCTCTGGACGTCACCCGGCATCAGGAGAAGGATGTCGTTCTGGGAGCTATTCAGACGGCGGTGCAGGCGGCTCTCCGGAACATCCGGGATGCCTATCAATCCTTGTCCCCAGCTAATAATACGAATTGAACACGGAGGTACTGACCTTGACAACCGACAACAGAGATACACATAGCGCGGTCTATTCCGCAGGATTGGATATCGGCGGAACCAAGACATTGATTTGTCTGACGGATCACAATGGAGCCATTCAAGCCGAGCATAAGCTTGAGACCAAGCTGAGCCGCGATCCCCGGCAGTTTTTTCTATGGCTGTTCGGGGAACTGGATCGATTGTGCCGGACATATGGCTCATCGCTTACTGAACTCGCCGGAATCGGCATCGGACTGCCGGGCGTCATGAATGAATCAACGGGGATTCTATCGAGCGCCCCAGCGCTGAATTGGCCGCATGAAGACATACGTCCTATTATTTCCCGCTACTACTCCGGCGTCGTCGTACTCGACAATGATGTCAACATGGCTGCACTTGGAGAGCAGGCCGCTGGAGCAGCTGCAGGTGCGGAGCATTTTATGATGATTACGGTCGGTACGGGCATCGGAGGGGCGCTGTTCCTGAATGGGCAGCTGTACCGAGGAGCCCGCTATTCCGCTGGGGAAATCGGTTATCTGAATCTTGGACCCGGAGCGAATGAAGGCATAGATGTACATACGGGTGACAAGCCGGAGGACAGTGAATTCGGGCCGTTCGAGCTGGCTGTGTCGGGTACCGGCATCGGCAGGCAGGCCGCTAAGCTTGTACAGGATGCCTCCGTTACGACACTGATCACGAAGCTGGCATCAGGGACCGTCCCCGAGGCCAGGCATGTGTTCGAAGCCGCTAGGCAAGGAGACGATGCTGCGGCTTCCATCCTGAACCGGGCCTATGATCTTATGGCGGTAACGATCAAGAACATACTCATTACTCTTGATTTGGAGCTAATTGTACTTGGCGGTGGCGTCGTTGAGAAGAATGTGGGCTATGAGGCGGAGATAGCGAGACGAATCAGCCGCTACACCCCTCAAACTTCCGTCCCGATCCGCAGGGCGAAGCTTGGCAACAGCGCCGGCGCCATCGGTGCAGCGGCGGCTGCAAGAAGCAGGCTGGCGGCAGCTGGCCATAGTCCGATGACTCTCTGACATCAGGCGCGAAGAGGAGGATAATCTGATCAATGAAACGGGAAACGCGAAACCTGAGAGGAAGATTTGCGCAGATTTGCGCCCAAAGCAGAGAGTCGGAAGTGCTGGTTAAAATGCGTGGGCCTTATCTGTTTACAGCTCTGAATGACGGGACGTTCAAACCCTGTGTTACCCGGCCAGACGGTACTATCAAGTGATGTTCAGCATTGAGACACGATCGCACCACCGGTTAATTACCTCTAAAATAGCAGAGCGCTCCGCGTGAACATCGCATGCGGACAGACGGGAGAGGAACAGATGTTTAACAAGCTAACCGCCTTGAACGACAAATGGACTGAAGAATCGATCCAGCGGCAAATTATGGACAAGGATAACCGATATTTTGGGGGCATACGCGATCCATACACCGGCGTCGCCTGGCCCAGCCATACCGGCACCGCGCTGATCCTGGCGGTATGGACCGGCTCGCTGCTGGGCCCGTCTTCCGGATATTACCGAAGCCTTGAGCTTCTGGCCAGGCTGGAGGAAGGGATGGACTTCATGCTGCGCTTTCAGCATGAAGACGGCACCATCTCCCCGGGGTGGACTAATTATCACTCCCCGCCGGACACGGCTTTTGTCGTCGTCGGACTAGCCAATGTGCTTACGCTGATTAATCGGGATGAATGGGAGAAGCTGGACGCATTAAAGGAAAAGGTCGGACTGTTCCTCCAGCGGACGGTTCCGGCCATGCTGACCGGCGGTGTGCATACGCCCAATCACCGTTGGGTGCTTACGGCGGCTTTGGGTTCTCTATATCGCATCTTTGGCCTACAGGAGCTAAAGACGCGGGCCGATGAATGGCTTCGGGAGGGAATGGACATTACGCCTGACGGTGAATGGACCGAGCGAAGCAACGGGATCTACAACACGGTCAGCGATATTATGCTCTATTACGCTGCGCAGGATCTGGAGCGTCCGGAGCTGCTTGAGCCTGTCCGCCGGAATTTACGGATGATGAAATATCTGGTGCATCCGGACGGCGAAGTCGTGACCGATTACTCGGGCCGCCAGGACTTCGGCAGCATCCACACGCTAGAAGATTATTATCTCACGTACAAACTGATGGCGGAGCATGATCAGGACCCCGAATTCGCCGCCATGGCTGAACTGGCTGGTGCAGGGGTAACGAATCCCGGTTCGCTTCCGAACAACAGCATGCTGGGATTTCTGCTGTATCCGCAAATGCATGCCAATTCCGTTACGCCCGGTAAGCTGCCCGTCACTTACCGGAAGGTCATCAACCAGACCTTTAACCGGCAGGAGCTGCTGTCCGCCATCGAGAAGACCGGCCACGGCGGCAGGATCTTTCACAGCAAGCTGCACAAGGAGTTCGGAGCGCCGGTTGCCCGCATCCGCCGGGAGAAGACGAGCGCCACCGTCATGACGGAGACCTCCTCGTTCTTCTCGTTAAGACACGGCAAGGTCCGTCTGCTCGGCGTGCAGCTGGCGTCCAGCTTCGAGCCGGGACTTATCACCATGACCTCGATGGAGGAGACGGAGGATTCTTATAAGCTGGAGGCCGTAATGGAAAAAGGATACTACGGGCCGGTCCCGGAAGAGAAGCTGCCACCTTCCGCCGATGGGCCGTCCAGCCCCTGGTATCTGCTCCCCCATCAGGATCGTCCGTTTACCCATGCCCAGCGCAGCCGCGTTCATGCGTCCGTGACGGAAACAGATGAAGGCTGGAAGCTGCGTCTCGTATCCGGCGAGCCGTCCGACGTTCTGACCCAGGTTGTGCTGCTGTTCGGCTCCGAAGGAAGCCTGGAGGGAGAACTGCACTCTGCTCCAGGGTTGAGAGAGACATCGTTCTGGACCGGAGGGAAGCTGCGCTATTCAGCCGGAGAAGATTGGATGGAGCTGGATCATGGAGTCCATGACCACATACAGGCCGGGATTCGGGGAATGGCATATCCGGACGGCTGCCTCAAGGTGATCATCAATCTGATTACGCCGCTGGACTATACGCTCACGATCAGACTTTCATAGAAGGCGATCATCATTTTGGAAAAAAACTGAAACAGAAACACCTTTAAACCTTTAAGCTGTCGGGAACGTCCCGGCGGCTTTTTTATATGTGAGCATTTTGCATGAATCTATGGAGTGGTCCGGAAATAGAAAATTATTACTTTTATTGTATATTGTGATAAAATACAATCCTTTAGTGTAAATTAACTGAAAACAAACGGAAGCGGGAGATGTGTTCATGAATGTCATCACCCAACCGGCGAGCTCCTTGATCATCGGTATCGACGTCGGCTCGACCACGGTCAAAGCAACAGTAGTGGATCCGGACAGCAGAGCAATCCTATGGTCGGATTATCAGCGTCACCATACGAAGCAGGCGGAGAAAGTAATGGAATTATTGCTTGTTATCAGCAGCAAATTTCCGGAAGTTAAGCAGGACAACATTCGCGTCTTTGCGACTGGCTCCGGCAGCGGGCCTATTGCTCCGCATATCGGAGCCAAATTTGTGCAGGAAGTCAACGCGGTTACTATGGCTGTAGAGCAGCTGCATCCCGACGCCGGGAGCGTAATTGAGCTTGGAGGACAGGATGCCAAGATCATTATTTTTAAGGAAAACAAGGAGACGGGGAGCAAGCAGGTATTCACGTCCATGAACGATAAATGCGCATCTGGAACCGGGGCGACGATTGACAAATGCATGATCAAAGTGGGGATGCCTATGGAAGAGGTGGGCAAGCTGCATTTTGATGATTCGAAGCTGCATCATGTGGCCGCCAAATGCGGGGTATTTGCCGAGACGGATATCGTGAACTTGGTGAAGAGCGGCATTCCATCACCGGAAATCATGTGTTCGCTGGCGGATGCGATCGTCACGCAGAACCTTTCCGTTCTTACCCGCGGCAATACGCTCCGGCATCATGTGCTGCTTCTGGGGGGGCCGAATACTTACCTGCCTTTTCTGCAGGAATGCTGGAGGAAGCGGATTCCAGAGACTTGGCGGGATCGGGGGTACGATTACCCGGCGCGGGCGCCGATCGAGGATCTGATCTTTGTGCCGGAGCATTCGCAGTATTACGCCGCTTATGGAGCGGTTCTGTACGGGCTTTACGAGCCTGCGGATGTCGGTATTTATCAGGGGCTGGAGGGGTTGAAGGCTTTTATTGCCCACGGGCGCAATGCCGGACTTGGCGAGAAGGCCGGGCCGCCGCTGGCAGGCTCCGAGGACGAGTTGAAGCAATTCCGCCGCAGCTACAGCATTCCCCCGTTTGAGCAGGCGGTTTTTGCTCCAGGGCAGAAGGTGAAGGCGGTGATCGGCGTTGACGGCGGCTCCACCTCATCCAAGGCCGTTCTGGTGGATGAGCAAGGGAGGGTTCTCCTGAAGGAATACCAGCTCTCCAAAGGTAATCCGCTGGAAGACACGAAGGAAATGCTGCTTCGCATTCGTGACAAGGTGCGGAAGCAGGGAGCCGAATTGGAGATTATCGGGTTTGGTGCCACGGGATATGCTGCGGATGTTCTGGAGCAGACGCTGAAGGCGGATGTCAATATCGTGGAGACGGTTGCTCATATGATGAGTGCGGTCCGCCAATTCGGCGACATTGATGTTATCTGCGATATCGGAGGGCAGGATATCAAGGTTCTCTTTCTGAAAAATGGGGATATCCGGAGCTTCAAGCTGTCGAATCAATGCTCGGCCGGGAACGGGATGCTCCTGCAGGCCATGGCCGACCAGTTCGGGATTCCGGTCGAGGAATACGCGGACACGGCTTTCAGAGCCGCACTTAGCCCGAAATTCTCATACGGCTGCGCCGTGTTCCTCGATGCGGACCGGGTGAATTTCCAGAAAGAGGGATATTCCAAAGAAGAATTGCTCGCCGGACTCGCTCTCGTCCTGCCGAAGAACGTCTGGCAATACGTCGTTCAGATTCCGCGCATGGCCGGGCTTGGCCGCAGGTTCGTGCTGCAGGGCGGCACCCAATATAATCTGGCGGCGGTTAAAGCCCAGGTCGATTACATCAAGATGAGGGTCCCGGATGCCGACATTTACATTCATCCGCATCCGGGGGAAGCGGGAGCGATCGGAGCGGCTATGGAAACACTGCGCGTAGTCAAGCGCCGGGGGTATTCCACTTTTCTTGGACTCGATACTGCGATTGATCTCCGGTATGAGAGCCGCAACGATGACTACACCCGCTGCCAGTTCTGTCCCAATCACTGCAGCCGCACCTTTATCGACTCCAGGACGCCGGACGGACAAACCGCCCGGTACATCTCCGGCTTCTCCTGCGAGAAAGGGACGGTGGAAGACCAGGAAGCGGTCGTCAAGCTGATGAAGGAACGGCAGGAGCTGAGACGGCAGTTCCCCAATCTCGTCGAATACGAGGCGCGCCGCATGTTTCAGCATCTCTATGATGCCGAGCCGCTGCCCGAACCGGAGCCGCCATCGAAGGACGCAGCACGATCGAAGCCAGAGTGGCTCCGGAGATTGCGCAGCAGGCATTCCAAACCCGGCCAGCTCGGCTTTGCGCGTTCCTCCGCCGAGGCGCTGGAACGGCGCAGGAAGATCCGCATCGGGATTCCCCGGGTGCTAAACATATGGTCAACGGCGCCCTTTTGGCGCACCTATTTCGAGGCGCTCGGCGTAGAAGGGCGAAATATCGTATTTAGCGATTACAGCAGTGAGAGAATGTGGCAGGAAGGCGGGAAGTACGGCTCGATCGATCCGTGCTATCCGTCCAAAGTAGCTCAGGCCCATGTTCACAACCTGCTGTTCAAGCATCATGAGACAAAGGCGCTGGACATCCTCTTCTTCCCATGCATCACCCATCTGCCTACGCAATTGAACAATGTGATGGATTCGTTAAGCTGTCCGGTCGCGGCCGGCGCCCCGAACGTGATCAAGGCCGCTTTTACCAAGGAAGTGAATTTCTTCGCTGACCGGGGGATCGCGTATCTGGACCCGGCTGTGACGTTTATTGAACGGAATTTGATGAAAAGACAGCTGTATGAGGCATTTGCTGAAAGGCTGCAAATTACGGAGGATGAAAGTGATTTTGCCGTAGAACAGGGCTGGAAGGCGATGGAGCAATTCGATGAGGAAATGATGGAGAAGGGGCGCTTGATTCTGGAACAGGTTGAACAGGAGAATCGCCTCGCCATATTGATGATCGGGCGCCCTTATCATTCCGATCCGGGACTGAATCACGGTGTTCTTGAGGAGTTCCAGGTATTGGGTTATCCGATTCTGTCCATGCGCTCCATCCCCAAGGACGAAGCCTGGCTGAGCCGCTTTTTCGAGGGCGACCTGAAGAGCGGCCGGGTGGCGACCGCGCTGGAAATCGGTGATGTGTGGCCGGAGAATTTCAGTGCGGGCAGCGCGCAAAAAGTGTGGGCTGCCAAGTTCGCAGCACGCCATCCCCATGTGGCGGTGCTCGATCTGTCCAGCTTCAAATGCGGACATGACGCGCCGACTTACGGGCTGATCGATTCGGTTATCTCCTCGGCCGGCGCTCCGTACTCGGCGCTCCATGAAATCGACGGCAACAAGCCAAGCGGGTCGATCAAAATCCGGGTGAAGACGTATGCTCACAGTCTGGAGCTTCATGAAGAGCGGCTGCAGGATTTGGCCCGAAAAAAAGCGGAGCTGCAGCATGTCATCGAGCAAAAACGGGCGGAGCTGATTGGATTGAGCAACGACGAGCATTTCGGAGACATCTCATACGAAGGAGTGAATTGAGCATGGCAGTTGGCAGACAGGAACAATCTGCAAGCTTGGATATAGAGGACAAGCAGCATTGGTTCGACCCTGTTCCAGGCCGCTTCCCGGCTACAGACAAATCCGCCACGACGATTCTATTCGGGGGTCTGACGATGGCTCAGGATTATTTGCTGGAGGGGGCGCTGAAAGGACTCGGATATCAGGTGGCGCATTTGGATTGCCCGGACAACGAGTCGCTTCGGTACGGCAAGGAATTCGGCAATCGCGGGCAGTGCAACCCGGCTTACTACACCGTCGGGAATCTCATTAAGCATCTGCTTTACCTTCGTGACGTGGAAGGTAAATCGGAGGAGGAGATCATCGACAGTTACCTGTTCGTCACCAGCGGTTCCTGCGGTCCCTGCCGTTTTGGCACCTACGCTACGGAATACCGGAAAGCTCTGCGCGATGCGGGCTTTGACGGCTTTCGCGTGCTTCTGTTCAAGCAGACGGATGGATTGAAGCAGGCGGCAGGCGGCGAATCGGCATTGAAGCTCGATGCTCCATTCTTCATCGGCATATTGAAAGCCATACTGCTCGGAGACATATTAAATGCGCTGGCCTGCCGGATTCGTCCTTATGAACTGGAAGGGGGCTCAACGGACGCCGCCCTGGAGCATTGCAAGCGATATCTATATGAAGCGTTAAGCAAGCGAAAGCCGCTGCTGCCGGCGCTTCTTAAATGCAGGGGTGAACTGCATGCGGTATCCGTGGACCGTACCAGGGTCAAGCCGAGGGTGAGCATTATCGGCGAGTTCTGGGCGATGACGACCGAGGGTGACGGGAATTATCAGCTGCAGCATTTTTTGGAAAGCGAGGGCGCGGAGGTGGAGGTGCAGCCGATTGCGGCCTGGATTCTGTTCCTCATCTGGTCAGGACGCTTCGATACCTTGCAGCGAATCGGACTGCGCGATGCCGATCCCGGGAAAGACGGCTTGAAGGGGAAAAATCCGCACTCCCGTCTGCGCATGCTATGGCTTGCGGACCGCTCCGTCCGTGCTATTTTTCACACCTATGCCGGAATCATCGGTCTTCGCAGATATCATCTCCCTGATATGGAAGAGATCGCCCGGGTCGCCCATGAGTTCTATAACAACCAGCTGCGCGGCGGAGAGGGGCATATGGAGGTGGGCAAGCTGATTCTGAACGTGGTGAAGCGGAAGGTGAACATGACCATTTCGGTCAAGCCTTTCGGCTGCCTGCCGTCTTCCGGAGTGTCGGACGGTGTGCAGTCGCTGATCACCGAGAAATATCCCGAAGCCATCTTTTTGCCGATCGAAACGACGGGGGATGGAGCGGTCAACGTTTACAGCCGGGTGCAGATGATGCTGTTTAAAGCAAAGCAGGCAGCGCAGAAGGAGTTCGAAGAAGCATTGGCCCACAACAATCTGTCATTCGAGCAGCTTCAGCAAAAGAATTATAAGTGGAAATTCGCCGATCCGCTGCGGGCAAGCCGTCATGTTGTCGCTTGTACGGCAGCGAATGGCGTATACAGCCTGGCTGGTATGTTCATAAGATATAGCGGTTAGCCAGTATCCGGGAATGGAGTTCTGAATAAACCATTCAGACCTGTGTTACCCTTTACTACGGGGGTGAGACGAACATTGCTTTGGGCCGTTGCAGTGATTGTCCTATTGCTTATTCAAATCATGGCGATTGTGTTCTTTGAATATCCGCGTCCATATAAAGCGATCACCTGGGTAGTCATCGTCATTATTTTTCCGGTGCTTGGTTATGTCCTTTACTTTTTTATTGGAAAAGAATATGCCATCAAACGTCCGGACAGCCAGGGGGATCGGCTATTGGAGCAGGTTAGGGAGCAGTTGACGGACCGGAGCCGGCGAAAGCGGGAAGAGGAATGTCCGAATCCGGCAGTTGGTCCGGTTGGCAGTCTCGATATGAAGCTGGAGCATGCGGCATCTCTACCGGTTACGGCCGGCAATGAGACGACGGTGTTCTCGGAGGGGAGAGAAGCCTTTGAAGACATGCTTCAGGCCATCGCTTCGGCGAGACATCATATTCATATCGAGTTTTATATCATTCGTGACGATCAGCTGGGACTCCGCTTTCAGCAGTTGTTGATCCGTAAAGCCCGGGAAGGGGTTAAGGTGAAGCTGATTTATGACGGAATCGGCTGCCATAAATTGAATAAGTCTTATATGAATCGGCTGCATGAGGCCGGAGCGGAAACCGGATGCTTCTCCCCTCCGCTTCGCTCCTTTTTTACCAGACGCCTCAATTATCGAAATCACCGGAAGATCGTGGTCGTGGACGGCATAATCGGGTATTTCGGCGGCTTGAACATCGGAGACGAGTACTTGGGAAAAGACCCGAAAGTGGGCTTCTGGAGAGACACCCATTTCCGAATCGAGGGCGACGCGGTTGGCTGGATTCAATATACGTTTCTGACCGATTGGTATTTCGTGAAAAAAGAATGGCTGACTGACCCGGATTGCTACTATCCGCTTCAAGAAAGCAAGGGGAAGGAGTGGGTCCGAATGATCAAGAGTGGTCCGGACGAACCCATCCTCGAACTCTTCTTCTCCTGTTTTGCGTCTGCCAAGAGAAGGATATATATTGAGTCTCCCTATTTTGTACTGGAGCCCGGGATTATTCTGGCGCTGAAGACGGCTGCCGTCACCGGAGTCGATGTTCGTGTCATTTTGCCGGCTGTCCCGGATTCGAAATTCGTTCATTTGGCATCCATGTCTTATGTTCAGGAGCTGCTGCAAGCCGGAGTCCGTTTCTTTCTGTATGAGAAAGGGTTCCTCCACGCCAAGGTGATCATTGCCGATGATCTGGCTTGTTCCGGATCGGCCAATATGGATATTCGCAGCTTGTATGGACAGTTCGAATTGCATGCGATCTTTTATGACGGGACGACCGTTGGCAAGCTGGTTCGTGATTTTGAGAGCGATCTTCGGGATAGCCGGGAAATCGTGCTGTGCCAATATGAACAACGCCCGCCTTTCCACAAGTACAAAGAGACGATTGCCCGCCTGTTCTCGCCTTTGCTATAGGATTAGGACTTGAGATGATGCAGATGCCGAGTACCCGGCAAAGAGGACGCCACTGACGTGACGTCCTCTTTGCCATGCTGCGTGCCCCAGTATGCGTGATTATTGCGGGGACTTCGCTGCAATTGCGAACGAGGCCTCGCCACCTGTCGAACTGAAGAAATCCGTCGCCGGGAAGATCGAACGCCAGGTTGCCGTCTTCGAGCAGAACGGAATGCACAGTGGCCAGAATGCAGCGCATCGGCTTCAACTGAGCGATAATATGATCCTGGACGAGAAAAATAGTGAAAAAGACTGCACATTGAACTAAAAAAAGAGCATATGTCGCTTGTTGCGGCAAGGATACAATGAAAAAGAATAATTCGGAAACGCAGCAGTCCTGCTGAATTCGATACTAACTTTGAATGGGATGGTGGTTCGTTATATTCTTATAGATAATTCATAAGGGGGATACCATTAATGATTCAAAATCCGATCCTGCGCGGGTTCAATCCCGACGCCTCGGCGCTTCGGGTAGGCGACGACTACTACATTGCAACATCAACCTTCGAGTGGTACCCGGGGGTCATCATTCACCACTCCCGGGACCTGGCGAACTGGCGTCCGTTGACCCGCCCGCTGGACAGGCTTGACCTGCTGGACTTAAGAGGAGTCCCCAGCTCCGGCGGAATCTGGGCCCCATCCTTGAGCTATGACAACGGGGTCTACTACTTATGCTTCACCAATGTCGTGGGCCGCAGGGGAGTCTACAAGGATCTTCACAACTATGTGGTGACGGCGCCTTCCATTCAAGGCCCGTGGTCCGATCCGGTTTATCTGAACTCCAGCGGGTTCGATCATTTTCTGTTCCATGATACGGACGGACGCAAATGGCTGTTCAATATGCAGTGGGATTTCCGCAAAGACAAGAACCGCTTCGCCGGCATCGTGATGCAGGAGTTCAGCCCCGAGCAGGGCAAGCTCGTCGGACCGATCCGAACGGTCACCCAAGGTACTTCCATTGGAGTAACCGAAGGCCCGATGGTCTACAAGAAGGACGGCTATTATTATCTTCTGGTAGCGGAAGGAGGAACGGGAATCAATCATGCCGCTACTCTGATGCGTTCACGCTCCGTAGACGGTCCATACGAGGTTGATCCAGAGTATCCGGTCCTGACTACGGTAGGACACCCCGATCACCCTTTGCAAAAAGCCGGTCACGGCAGCCTGGTGGAGACCCAGAACGGAGAGTGGTACATGGTTCATATATGCAGCCGCTCTCTGCCGGACGGAAGCGGTCTCAGTCCGCTTGGACGGGAGACCTCGATCCAGAAGGTCGTATGGACCGAAGACGGCTGGCTCCGTCTGGCATCGGGAGGACGGTTGCCGCAGCTTGAAGTGCCGGCGCCCGAACTTCCGGCGCATCCTTTTCCAGCCGAACCGGAGAGGGATCATTTTGACGGAGAACGGCTGGGTATTTATTGGAGTACGCTCCGGGTTCCCGCCGATGAGTCATGGCTGTCGCTTACGGAACGGCCTGGCCATTTGCGGCTGTACGGCCGTGAATCCCTTTACTCCTGGAATTGCCAAAGTCTTGTCGCCCGCACTCTGCAGAGCTTCCGCTGCGAGGTGGAGACCTGTGTGGAATTTGAGCCGGAGTCTTTTGCCCAAATGGCCGGACTCGTGCTGTACTATGACGAATCGGACCATTTTTATTTGCGGATTTCCCATGACGAGGAACTTGGCAAGCACCTGGCCGTCGTGACCAACAATCGGGGCGTATATGACGAGTCGGAGGATTATGTCCGTATCGGCGGCTGGGGACGAGTGTATCTAAAGGCTGTAATTCGCGACGAGCAGGCACAGTTTTGGTATTCTCCGGACGGATCGGATTGGCGAAAAATTGGACCTGAACTGTACATGGGCGTGCTTGCCGATGAATATGCGAAGAAGCTGTCCTTTACCGGCGCGTTCGCCGGCGTTTGCGTTCAAGATCTGCGGGGGACGAAGCTGTATGCGGATTTCGATTATTTTGATTACCGGGAAACAGACACAGAAGAGAAGCAGTGAACAGATTGAACAACGCTGACGACGATCATACCATTTACACCTAAAGGAGAAGAAACGATGATCCATAAATTGAGTAAAGAAAATCAGACTTGGCTGAACGAAGCCTGGGAGAAGCTGCAGCTGAAGATGTCCGCGGAGTGCGACCGTATCGGTACCCGAATCCCGTATATTCCGGAAGACGGACAGTACAAGGAAGATAAAGGCGAGACGGATATTTACTGGTGGACCAACGGCTTCTGGCCAGGCATGCTGTGGCAGATGTATCATGCGACGGAGGATGAGAAATACAAAGCGGCGGCAGAAGGGGTGGAGCTTAGACTGGATGCGGCCTTTGACGGTTACGACGGACTTCATCATGACGTCGGGTTCATGTGGCTGCATTCGGCGGTGGCGAACTATAGACTCACCGGCAATTCCCGCTCCAAGAGCAGAGGCATGCATGCCGCCAATTTGCTGGCAGGCCGTTATAATCCCCGCGGAAAGTTTATCCGTGCCTGGAACGACGACTGCACGGGCTGGATTATCGTGGACTGTATGATGAATATCCCGCTTCTGTATTGGGCGAGCGATGTGACCGGAGATCCTCGATTTGCCTATATCGCCAAGGATCATGCCGATACAGCTCTCAAGCATGTCGTGCGGCCGGACGGCTCCTGCAATCATATCGCTATACTGAATCCGGAGAACGGAGAGTTGGTAGAGGCTCCGGCCGGACAAGGGTATGCCGGCGGGTCTTCCTGGTCCAGAGGGCAAGCCTGGGCGATCTACGGCTTTGCGCTGAGCTATCGTTACACTGGCGAACAGCGTTATCTGGATGCCGCCAAGCAGGCAGCGCATTATTTCCTTGCCAATGTAGCCGGAACGGATTTTGTACCGGTCGTAGACTTCCGCGCTCCGGAGGAGCCGGTCTATTGGGATACGACGGCGGGAGTGTGCGCCGCGTGCGGACTGCTGGAAATTGCAGGCCATGTCGGCGACTTGGAGAAAGCGCTCTATCTGAATGGAGCGGTGCAAATTCTGAAAGCGACCGACCGGCGCTTCTGCAACTGGAATCCGGAAGAGGACTCGATTGTCGATAACGGAACGGGCTCATACCACGGCAGAAATGGCGATTTCGAAGTGCCGATCATTTATGGCGATTATTTCCTGATCGAAGGTATTCTGCGTCTGAAAGACAGCGACATTCTGATCTGGTAACTGGCCGGAAACCAGCTTATTCAGGAGAACACTCGAAGCATGGAAGAATGGAGAGGCAGCCTTGAATAATATCATTTCATCCTATGAACTTGGAGATATGAGTGTCTATTATGTGCAGGATACGGTTACCGGAGCCGTGGGATTCGAAGTGATTCCCGTTGAGCTCAAAGACTTGCGGGTGAACAAGGAGCGGACCTCTGTCGATCCTTGCGTTCACCTTAAGCTGGTCGGCGATGCTTATCCGAACGGCTTCTCGCATGGCCGGACGATGCGAAATGCCGATACGGTCAGACAGTTTGCCTATGCCGGGCAGACCGCCGAAGAAGACGATGCCGGATTACGGATAATCACCCTCTTCAGGGATGAGGATCGAAGCGCGGAAATCCGGCATTGGCTGATCTGGCGGAAGGGCTGTGCGGCCCTTGAATCCATCACGGCCATTGATAATCAAGGGCCGGAGGCGTTGTCGTTGGAGATGCTGACCAGCTTCTCCATCGGCGGCTTAACTCCATTCGCCGGTGATGACGGATACGGTAGGCTCCAACTGCACCGGCTGCGGAGCACCTGGAGCATGGAAGGAAGGCATGAAGCGATAAGGGTGGAGGATCTGCAGCTGGAGCCTTCCTGGCAGCATTATTCCGCCAACAGCCTGAGATTCGGTCAGATCGGCTCCATGCCGGTGAGAGGCTTCTTTCCCTTCGCGGCCATCGAAGATAAGTCCGCTGGTGCGATCTGGGGAGTTCAGTTGGCCTGCCCGGGGTCCTGGCAGCTGGAGGTTTATCGAAGGGATAACGGACTATGCCTCTCGGGAGGGCTTGCGGACCGTGAGTTTGGACACTGGCTCAAGGAAATCGCACCCGGCAGTTCTTTCGTTGCGCCGAGCGCATTCCTGACGGCTGTACGCGGCGGTATCGACGAAGTATCGGAACGACTCGTCTCTGTTCAGGAGCTTTCCCTATGTAGAGTGCCGGCTCTTGAGGATGAACTCCCCGTAGTATTCAATGAATTCTGCACCACTTGGGGCAGTCCCTCTGCGGATCGGGTCATGGACATTGCCGACCGTCTGGAGGGCCACGGTATCGGTTATTTGGTCATCGACTGCGGCTGGTATTCCGAAGAAGGTAAGAGTTGGGAGCGGAGCATGGGGGACTGGGTTCCCAATCCCGCTCTTTTTCCTAATGGAATCGGTGCCGTCGCCAATTATATCCACTCCAAAGGGATGATTCCGGGAATCTGGTTCGAAATTGAGATTTGCGGCGAGGATTCGGCGGCATTCCATTTCTCTGACCATCTGCTGAAGAGGGATGGACATCCTATCACGACGGGTATCCGCCGTTTCTGGGATATGCGCGATCCGTGGACCGTGAAATATTTAAAGGAGAGGGTTATTGATTTCATCCGGGATAATGGATTCGGCTATTTGAAGATTGATTATAACGATTCGATCGGCATCGGCTGCGAAGGAACGGAATCGCTCGGAGAGGGGCTGCGTGCGCAGATGGCGGCTGCTCAAAGTTTTATCCGACTGATCCATGAAGAGCTCCCCGGCCTTGTCATCGAGAACTGCTCATCCGGCGGTCACCGGTTAGAGCCTTCCTTCATGAGTCTGACCAGCATGTCCTCCTTCTCCGATGCCCATGAGGAGCAGGAAATTTCCATTATCGCCGCCAATCTTCACCGGGCGATCCTGCCGAGGCAAAGCCAGATCTGGGCGGTTATCAGAGGGGAAGACACACCCCGGAGGATCGTGTTCTCCATTACATCCACCTTCCTTGGGCGCATGTGTCTGTCCGGAGACCTCGAACGGCTTTCGGATAATCAGTGGAAGCTGATCGATGACGGGATCGCATTCTACCGACAGGCAGTACCGATCATCAAGAACGGAACGACCCGCCGGTTCGGGCCTGAAGTTATGAGCTACCGGAATCCGGAAGGCTGGCAGTCTGTAGTTCGAACCCACCGAGACGGGGAATCGGTGCTTGTGGTTACCCATACCTTCGGCGGCGAGCTGCCTGAGACCATTTGCATCCCGTTACCCGGAGAATATGTCATTGCAGCCTCCTATGGCGATGAGCGAATTGTAGTCGTCATAGCGGATGGTCAGCTTCTTATTCCGGTCAGCGGAAACTTTCAAGCGTCAGCCCATCTCTTGAAACGGATTGCAGCCCAACATGAAGGAGACGAATAAGATGCCCGACCTTTTTGATGTAAAAAAATACGGCGCTATAGGCGATGGTGTCAACGTTGATACGAAAGCTATTCAAAAAGCGATCGACCATTGCTTTGAGGAAGGCGGCGGGTATGTCGTTTTGGCAGGCGGCACGTTTGTCTCGGGAACCCTTTTCCTGAAATCCAACGTGTATCTGCAGGTGAATCCTTCGGCAACGCTGTTGGCCAATCCGGATATTGGGGACTACCCAGACGGGACGCATTATAACCGTTATATCAATGAAAAGGACATGGATAAATGCTTTATTTATGCCGAGAATGCTGCGAACATAGGCGTTATCGGCCAAGGCGAGATCAACGGCAATGCTGAGAAATTCCCAAATGATGGCAGCGTGTATCGCCCGATGATGATGCGCTTTTTACGCTGTTATAATATCCACATCAAAGGTCTGCGGTTGTATAACTCGACTGCGTGGACCACGGCCTTCCTGGACAGCGAGAATATTTGGTGCGAGAACCTGGATATACGCAATGACAGAAGATATAACGGGGACGGACTGGACTTCGACGGCTGCAAGAACGTATTTATCTCGAATTGCAAAATTTTAGGGACCGATGATAATCTTTGTCTGCAAGCAAGCAGCAAAGACTATCCGATGAAAAATGTCCACATTACTAACTGCCACTTTACCTCGATATGCGCAGGCATTCGGATCGGACTAAAATCCATGGGCGATATCTCAAATGTGGTAATTCACAATTGCACCTTCGAGAACGTCTGGCGTGAAGGAATCAAGATTGAGTGTACGGAAGGCGGAAGCATTACGGATATTGTGGCCGCCGGCCTTGTCATGCGGAATGTTACACGGCCGATTTTTATCATACTTAACAATCGCCTGGAACCAATCGGCTCTTCGATTGGCCTTGACAAGATGCCGGAGATCGGAAAGATGGAACGGATTATCCTGTCCGATATTATCGCGACAGATGATGATGAAATGAACAATACCCATTACCGCTTCACCGACGATATCATGGGTAGACCTTCTTTTAACGGGATCCGGGTCGATGCTTGCGACAGCTACCCGATTCGCGATTTAACAATGAAGAATATTACCTACACCTTTGTAGGAGGAGTTGGTAAAGAAGAGATTCCGGCGGAGTACCCTGAGGTTTGGGATATGCGGTATGATCATCCGGAACAAGTATCCGAGAATTATTATCCGACCTGGAGCCGGGCAACATTTATGGATATCCGGAATGTGGAGCGGCTCACACTCAACGGGTTGAAGTTTCATGCCATTAAAGAAGACGCAAGAGATTCGTATATTATTGAAGGATGCAGAACTTTTGTGGAAGACATTACGGAGTACTAACACTCAGGTCTGTTCGAATTTGAATAACTCTATTAAACTAACGGTATAGGAGCCTATTAATCCTAGTATTATAACGGCTGAACGCCCTCTCCGAGGAATGAGGTAAGGCGTCAGCCGTTTGCCGTTATATCTGCAAGGAAGATAAGGGAGGACTAATTATGCGCATGATACGGGTACTGCTGGCTGACGATGAGCCTATTATTATCCGGGGGCTGAAAAAGCTGATTTCCTGGGACTCACTGGGTCTTGAAATCGTTGGCGAGGCATTGGACGGGAAGGAACTGATGGCTTTAATCGATAGCTGCAATCCAGACCTCATCATCAGCGATATCAGCATGCCGGGATATACGGGGATCGATATTATCCAGGAGATTCATCATTCCGGGCGACCGATCAAGGTCGTTTTTATCAGCGCATATCAGGAATTCGCCTACGCCCAGCAAGCCCTTCAATACGGAGCCATCGATTACCTGGTTAAACCGGTAAATACCGGACAGTTGGAGGAAGTGATGGCCCGTGCGGTCTCGGTCATTCGCCAAGAATCGAAGGAAGAACAAGACAAGGCCATGCTGAACCATTTTAAGCAAAAGAACCGGACAGTGACGATCGAGGAACTTCTGGACAATCTCACAAATGGCAATCGCAGTACGGCTTCGGAGCTTGCCAGAATTGGCGGCATCGTCCCATCCTCCTTCTGTAGCGTCTGTGTGATCGAAACGGATGAGTATGGAGCGAGCAGCTCCCGCTGGGAGGAACGAGAGCGAAAACTGGTTGAATTCGCGCTTTCCAATATTATCAGAGAAGCCATAGAGGCGCGGGGGGAAGGCTTTTTATTTCGCAAAGGCGATCGGTTTGGAATCCTGCTTCAGCATCAAAGTCTGAACGAACCTTTGGACCGGATGCAGGATCTTCACGGCAAAATCAGCGGCTTTCTTAAGCTGAAGGTCACCATAGGAATAGGAAAGCCCGTGGAGGAGATCGAATTGGCAGATGAGTCTTATCAAAGTGCTTTGAAAGCGTTATCCAAGCGGTTTTTTTACGGTCTGAATTCGATTTATGCATGGGAAGAACCTATTGAAGAATCGGATCTGGTTCCGGCAGGAGAACTGGAATCTCTAGAGCACCGGCTTGCTGAAGCGCTGAAGGCTTTGGATATAGAGGCTGTGCCTGAAATGATGAAAGGACTACTTCAGAGCATTAGAAGGTCGTCTCAAGAAAGCAAGGGAAAGGCCGTGTCCGAGGTCTACAACTTTATTCTTCGGCTTGGTCAGGAGTTTGAAGAGTATGGAATCGAAGTTCTCATTCAGGACGATCCGTCGAAATCCCTGCTTGAAACACTAAATGAAGCTTCCACCTATCAAGACCTCGAAAATTCGCTAAAGCAGGTGATCGACCGGATCATTGAGAAGCTGGGGAGCAAGAACAAAGGCAAGGAACTCGTCCTTCTGTCTCAGGTAAAGGCCTATGTTGAGGAGCATTATTCGGAGAACATCACCCTTGAGTCAATTGCCTCCATGGTGTATATGAATCCCTATTATTTCAGCAGCTTCTTTAAAAAGCATACCGGGCAAAATTTCAAGAATTATGTAACCGAGGTGCGCATGAGCCAGGCGCTTCGTCTGCTGGTGGAGACCGACCTTATGGTCTATGAGATTGCGGACCGGGTTGGCTATAATAACGCACGCCATTTCAGCGACATATTCAAGCGCAAGTTCAGGAAGCTGCCTCAGGAATACAAGCAAACGCAAAAAAGACTGTAACCAGGAAGGGAGTTTCGCGATGATGGGGCATGGGCGCAGAACCGGAAGCATCTTTGTAAAGTTTTCAGCCGCATTTATTCTGGTAGGTCTTATTCCGCTGTTTGCGCTTAGTTTTTTTTCCGTACGTACTTTTTCGGGTTATGTGGAACGGTACACGACAGGCAATCTTCAGCAAATGATGCTCTATATGAGCTACAATTTGAATTCTTCTTTTAACCAGTATAATGAAATATCCAAATTAATGTATACGGGAAAGAATGATGGATTTATCGAGAGTTCCAAGCAAAACCAAACCTATAACGTGAATGAATTGGATCAAATCAACACGATCCCCATCAATTCGTTTTTGAAAACGGTGCTCTTTAGCGATCCTTATATTACCGGCGTTTATTTTGTCCGAAAATCGGATGGGAAAATTTATTCTCAGGAAAAAGAGAACCGGTCGCTGCTTGAGGAGCAGCTGCCTTATAAAGACTGGATAAATTCGATGGATGCGGAGCCTAACAAGGCAGCGATTTTCTACACCCATTCGGATAACTACTTTTTTGGCTCAAAACGGCAGGTGTTCACGATTGGCCGAAATCTGATCGATATTTCACAAACCATAAGCCAGACTCCGAATGTGGTAGGCACGCTTTTTCTGGATGTGGATATCCAGATGTTTCAGCAGTTTCTGCAGGAACTGAACCTGGGAAGTCAGGATGAACTCTATCTGCTGAATGGACAGGGGCAGGTCTTCTTCAGCAATCTTCCGGACCTTGAGAATCGAACCTACAAGGTGAAGGAGCTGTCTCTCAGCAACCCCAATCTGATTGTGCTTAGCGAGGATATTCCTTTTATCGAAGGAAAACTGATTACCCGAATACACCGCGGAAGTCTGTTTGAGGCGCTTTGGGCAGCCCGGACTACGGTTTATATAGCCATTATTATCTGCACAGTTGTTCTTGTTCTAATGGGCTTCTGGTTCTCTAGGAGATTATCCGCCCCCATTCGCGACGTTATTAAACAAATGGCAGTTGTGGAGTCGGGCCATCTGGACACCAAGCTTGAGGTCGTCTCTAATGATGAGCTGGGACGGCTTGCCCATGGATTTAACCGGATGGTAGAACGTCTGCAGAACTACATCAACGAAGCGTACGTCGCACAGATCAAGCAAAAGCAGACTGAACTAAACGCACTGAAGTCGCAAATCCGGCCGCATTATCTCTATAACACGCTGGAGGTTATCCGAATGAACGCTGTGGATCGGGGGGCAAGTGAAGTTGCCGATATGATTCTCTCTCTATCCAACCAATTGAAATATGTGATTGATTACGGGGAAGACCGCGTGAGCATCCAGAGAGAGGTTGAGAATCTGAAGGATTATTTCTATATCATGTCCGTCCGCTACGATAACCGTTATGAGCTGCAGCTGGATATTGCTCCGGATGTAGATCTGAATTGGCCTATCTTAAAGCTCTCCCTTCAGCCAATGGTGGAGAATGCGATTCAACACGGGTTACGGCAAAAGGGAAAGGGAACGATCGGTGTTACGATCGAGAAGCGTGATCAGGATTACGCGGTCTCCATTTTTGATGACGGTGTCGGGATCGACAGGGAGCGGGTTGAAGGAATTATGAACCTGCTTGAGGCCACCAGTCCTCCCAGCAAGAGCGTCGGATTGAAGAACGTTCATGAGCGAATTCGTTCCGTTTTCGGCGAAGGCTACGGACTGTCCATCAGCAGCAGGGAACACATTGGCACCTGGGTAACGATGACCTTCCCGCTGCCGTATCCTGGTGAATCAAGAACTTAAATTTATCGCATATGCGCCTTTAAAAAGTTCATTCTACCGTTCAGGCGTCAATGCTATCCTTAACACAAGGGAAACGCTTTCGAATTTAGGATGAATGATTCGGGTTTGTTTCCTGCATAACCAAAGGGAGGTTATTTCAAGAATGGCAAACAAAAAAATGATCGGGCTTTCAACTCTGCTGCTGGCTGCTACGGTGTTAAGCGCTTGCGGCGGCAACAATACGGCGAATAATGCTTCAGGAGGAGCGTCTTCGGCCCCTGCGGGGAGCGCCGCTGCCGATGCCAAGAAGGTTAGCTTCACCATCGGTTACGCCTCCGGCGATCCTGCGACCAAGCAGGCCATCGCGGATACAGTCAAAGCATTTATGGAAGCGAATCCAAACGTTACAATCAAGGACCTGAGTGAGACCTCATCGTCCGCCTATCTGGACTGGCTGAAGACGAAGGACGCTGTGGGTGAGTTCCCGGATCTGGTGGAAATGCGCGATACGGAAGTGTTCACCAAGGCAGGCAAGATCGTAGAGCTTCCGTCGGATCTGCTTGATCTGTTCGACAATCCTCCGCAAGTGAACGGAAAGGTGTGGAATGCGCCTTTGCAGGTTAATGTACCGGAAGGCATCATCTACAGCAAGAAAGCCTATGCCGACGCCGGTATCACCGAGCTGCCCAAGACGTACGACGATTTCCTGCAGATTCAGGAGAAGCTGAAAGCAAGCGGCATAACGCCTATTGTTGTAGGGGGCAAAGATATTTTCCATATGGGCTTCTGGGTCAACAAATTCCTGATTGACGATGTTTATTCCAAAGATCCCGACTGGAACTCCAAACGCACAGCCAAGCAGGCCAGCTTTACCGACCCCAATGTCGTACAGGCCATCACTGATTATAAAGAACTCTTCACCAAGTATGTGGACAAAGGGTGGCTTAGCACCGCAGACAACCAAACGGTTTCGATTCTCATCTCCGGCAAGGCGGCCCAGTTGTATTCCGGCACATGGATGTTCTCGCAGATCAAGGAAGCGGACCCGAATTTCGAATACGGATTCTACGCCATTCCTGACCGGGAAGGCAAGGTAAATGTAGTAGGACTGTCTTCACCAGCTGGCTGGTCGCTGTCCACCGATGCGGCAAAAGACCCGGACAAGACGGAAGCCATCAAGGATTTTATCCGCTTCTTCTTCCAGAAGGAAAATTACTCGAAGTACCTGTCCAGCATCAATGGCATTCCGTCGACCAAGGATAAAGTCACCTATGAAGCAGGCGAACAAATGCAGGTTGCGCTCGACTTGGTCGCCGATCCGAATGTAACGAAATCGCTGATGATCAATCAGTGGTGGGGAGACAACCAGATTCCGCCGCAATTCCGCAACTGGTTCTACAAGCTGCTGCAGGATTTGGTCGTAAAGAATGCTGATGTTTCGGAGTATATGAAAAATGCCGACGAAGAATACGACAATGAAGTGAAAGCCAATAAAATGTAAGACAGCATATAGCCCGGAACTCTTTAGTTCTTGAGGGTTCCGGGTACCTTGTCAGGCTTGTATACAGGAGGGAGAGAAGCCATGAATGCAAACATTGCAAAGGCGGAGCAGTCGCTGAGCGTTGCCAAAACCAATAAAAAGAGAAAATGGCAATCCTATGCACTGTTATTTATTTTACCATCATTTTTGATTTATACCTTATTTGTCATCGTTCCGACAGTAGGCAGCGTGTATCTCAGTTTTACTTCCTGGGACGGAATTAGCGACGATGTCCGATATATCGGATTTGCCAATTTCGTCGAAATTCTTCACAGCTCCCGGGTGCATAATGCATTAAAGAACACGCTGGTCATGACAATCAGCCTGGTCATCCTGGAGAACATATTCGCCATATTGCTGGCGATTCTTGTAGACAAAGTTCGCTGGTTCAAAAATTTGTTCAGAAGTATTTTCTATTTTCCAACCCTTTTAAGCGGTATCGTTATGGGCTTTGTTTGGGCGATGATCCTGAATTACAACTTTGGGGTGTTTAATCAGCTGTTGAACAGCATCGGACTCGGAAGCTTAGCCGTTGACTGGCTCGGTGATCCCAAATATGCGATGGTTGCGATTGTTCTATCTACAGTTTGGAAAGGCGCAGGCTATTATATGATCATTTATCTGGCTGGCCTTCAGGGCATTCCGGCCGACCTTAACGAGGCGGCCAGTATCGACGGTGCAAGCGGCTGGCAGCAGTTCCGTCATATCACTTTTCCTCTGCTTGCCGGTTCGATGACGGTGTGCATGGTGCTGTCCATGATCAGCGCGCTGAAGATTTTCGACCAGATCGCGGTCATGACGGACGGTGGACCGGGTTTCGAGACCGAGACCCTGACCTATATCATCTATAAAGTCGGTTTCGGCGAATTGCGGCAGGGCTTCGGCACGGCGCTCGCCATGGTGCTGTTCCTGATAATTCTGATCATAACCATAATTCAAGTTACATTCCTCCGGAAACGGGAGGTGCAGATGTAATGACGATGCAGGCAAGAAAACGGTGGGGAGAGATTCTCCTCTTCGCGGTTACCTTGATTCTCGCGGTTATCTTCTTTTTCCCGATCTTCTTTAACCTGATGTCCGCATTTAAGAGCAACGGGGAAATCATGCGCAACGCCATGGCTTTTCCGAAGTCCTTATATCTGGAAAGTTTCAAGTATTTGCTGACAGAGACGAACTTCCCGCATGCGATCCTGAATAGCTTGATCCTGACGGTCGTCTCGATTGCAGCTCAGGTTCTATTCATTCCAATGGCGGGTTATGCCATAGAGCGTCGAAACACCAAATGGACACAGGCCGTCTTCATCTTCTTCCTGGCGGGGATGATGATTCCGTTCCAAGCATACATGATTCCTCTCTTCAAAGAGTTGAAAGTGCTCGGATTGTATGGAAGTCTCGTCGGACCCATCTGCGTCTACGTCGCCGGTGCCGTCGGCTTTGGATGTCTCTTGTACACCAGCTTCGTCAAAGGAATCCCGAAGGAGATCGAGGAGGCCGCCGAGATCGACGGCTGCAACCGATACGGGATCTTCTGGAAGATCGTCTTTCCGCTGCTTGGACCGGTTACGGCCAGCATGGTCGTGTTGAACGGCCTTGGCATTTGGAATGATTTCCTGATGCCGATGCTGGTGCTGCCCTCGGGTAAGCCTAAGACGATGGTCGTGGAGATTTACCGCTATATCGGCGAGTTCTCCTCACGTTGGGACATGATCTTCGCGGGCACAGCGATGTCCGTTATCCCTGTCCTGATCATATTTATCGCACTCCAGAAATATTTTGTGAAGGGCATAGCGTCCGGGGCTACCAAAGGCTGACGCAGACAATCTATATATTACAGCGGGCGATTCCCTGACTTATGTCGGGAGAATCGCCCGTTTTCTATAAGTACAGATGAGAAAGGAGAGTGAGCGCATTGTGCTGGCTGCCAATCATCTGCCGGAAGAAGATGACAGCAATAGGACGGTGCACTCAGCCTTCAATAATGCCTAAAATTACTGCACTTCATTCTTAAAAAAACTGCGTAGTAAGCGATTTCAGAGATGATTACAATAGTGACAATCACGGAAAAACCATTCTCTGAGATGTTGATGTCTGAGGTCTGTACACCCGTGACAAACGATTGATCCTCATTACATATATCGAAAGGAGAGTGATTAAGAACAAATAGAAGAGGGACGTAATAGGAGTGACAAATTCAGGATTTGGGGGGAATGCTTGAATGACTCGGATAGGAAAAAGGCTGTCATGCGGAGTGCTGTCGCTGTTCATAGTTCTTGGAAGTGTTCAGTTGGCACCGGTCGAAACCGCAAAAGCAGCGGAGTCTTCGACAATCGATAACGGGCAATACGCCCGGTATGGCGTCGTCGATATAGTTGATTTGGGCAATGAGGCGAGTGAACAGGAGCATAAACTGGCTGGAAGCGGAAGCCAGTCTGTCATCGGAGCCGAAGGAGAGACGGCAAGAGTATCTTTGCCCAAGAGTACACCCGATTATTTGGGCGGAGATATTACGTTTACTGTTAAGGTCGATCCCGATGCACAGAACTATTTCACCCTGAAGCTATGGGGGTCGGACGCTTCCGAATATCGCTGCTTCCTGGCAATTGGCAATCAGGTTCTTTATCCGTCGCCGCTTGTGATCGCCAAAATGGCCGAAGAGCCGGCTATTGAAAACCGCTTTGTCTACAGTACAGTGCCTATTCCTTTAGAACAAACGAAGGGCAAGACAGAACTTACCGTCACGTTAAGGACTGTAGCGGCTTACTATCCATACAGTGCAGGAACCTTCAGTCTTGCTTACCAGGAGAAGGTCATTCATCCATCTAATAAATATTATGCCGGTTACGTGCATACGACAGCCTCTCTTTCCGACGAAGTGATCCAGGCAACCGGAACGGCTCCGCTGGTAATTCCGCCGGTTCGTGACAATGGTGAGAACGGATCAGACCTTGATCCGGATTCCGTTTCCGCCAAGAATATGCAGGCGCATATTGCCGGTGAAATTACCAGCCTGTTGAAAGGGGTGGTAGACCGGGACGCTTCAACTAGCCAGTTCACGACAGCGACATGGTCAAGTCCGATGACCAATAATACTCATGGTTCGGGCACAATGATGCCCCCATATTCGCAAAATGATGTAAACCCTTACAACTTGTCAACAGTTTCGAAGGTCCTGCTCGAAACGGATTCCGAAGAGTATGACGCGGCAATTAAACAGGTCGGTGTAGATCATTTGCTGAACGCGCTGCTGCACGCTTCCGACCGGGTAATCATAAATTATTTAAACAAGCCTGGATCGATTCAGGTTGGAGGCCATCAATCCTCCTGGGGCGGTTTCTATCAGGGGCTTGGCGAATCGCTGTGGAACGTCAATCTGCTATTCGCGGAGGGAAGATATAAGGAACTCGGCGGACAGCAGTACAACAGCTTCGATGAATGGTTCAACGGCAGCCAGTTGATCAATTGGAAAGACCGGTATAGTACGGTTGCGAATTTCTATCATCAGCCTGAAGCAGACAAGCCGTATCCGTTCCTGATGACCAAAACTGCCGATCAGGTCGGCGAGCAGCCTTATATCACGACTCGCAAAGCGGCTTACGAGGAGCTGCTGTGGCTGAATTACAGCTACGCCCGGACTCATGCTTATACGCTGACTCCGCTCACCAATCAGGTCATGTTCCAGATGTATGGGGCTTTCCGCAGCAATGCGGGCCTGATCGCGATGCATTCGGATTTGGCGGAGAACTACAAATCCTCGCTGCGGCAGCTGTTCCGGTCATCCGGCGTGCTTCCGTATTACGACATCGATGTTGTTAATGGAACGGTCGAAGCTGAAATGACCAATGCCGGTACCTACACCGGTGAAATGATAATCAAGAACATCGAAGCATTCAACAGCAACACACAATTTGACCAAGACCGGAATTATATTGGGGATTATCGCAAAGCATGGGGTCTGAATTATTATCTGGTCACATCCGCCGGGTTGACGCGAGAGACCACCTATGCCGCCGGGTACGGAGAGCACAGCGATCTTCTGGTGCATGCCTGGAGAATGGTGAAGGACGCGGCTGAGATCTACAAGGATACGCCCGGAACCAAGCTGGCTGATGAGAATGAATTGCTGCGAAAAGCGCTTCAGGCCATCAACGCGCGCAGCCATATGCGGTACCAGGATGTAGATGAAGGTTATCGGTCCATGCGGCTTGAGGCTACCATCGAGGCGCGGGGTCCGTTCTATCCTTACGATGCCGGTTATCTGGCTAAGCTGAGCCCAACCGGAACCACTACCATCGAGCCGCTGCTGCTGCCTTATCTCAAGGCGGAAATCGAGAAGGATCCGAACAAGTACAAGCAATATTTCGGTGCGGATTACGACAAACTATACGGTTACGCGACGGATGCCGTTGCCTACACACAGCAGATGCTGGCGGACAACCAGTTGACGCCTGCGATCAATCGCAGTTTCACCGCGGATTTGAAATCGCTTGCATCTTATAAATATGTGATAAGCCAACCGCGAATTCCCAAGCTGATGCCTTCCACCAATCTGGACTGGTATTCGGACGATGAGCTGTCGCAGCTGGAGAAGCTTGGGTTCGACAAGGATGAGATGATTAACAATTCCTTCTACGACATCGAGGATTCCATCGTCCAGTTCCGCGACGAGGATACGGTCTATTCACTTGAGCTGGAATATAAATCGGATTCGGGCCTGACCGGACTCAGCCGTATTCATGCCACAAGCTCAACCTTTGATAAGATTGCCATGGTCAAAACCGAGATTCATTACACGCCATCCGGCTTCTGGAATTATACAGTACCGTTGACTACGGTTATGTATAATCTTTCTTATGATCCGGTAACGGGGATTCCCGACGGTTCGACGAATCTGCTGGGAGGAAGCCTGCTGCCGGTCGCTTCCTGGAAAGGCTACGATCAGATCAACCTGACCCACTCGAAATCCGGATCTCCTTTCGGAGGCTATGCCGAATTCTACTCCGTTCAATACGGAAAGTACATGATTGCGATGAACACGACGAGGGACAGCTATGACAATTCCAGAAATTATGATCTTATTCTGCCCTCCACATTCAAGGGCAGCATCATCTACGACAAGCTGTCGAACAAGTGGCTGACGGTCCGAAACGGCAAAGTTTCTGTTCCGCCATACAGCGCAGTGGTATTGGACCTCGAAGACGATGCGATTGTCAATGATATCCCGTTGGCTCCGGCTTTTGCAACAGGAGTCGCTTCCGATAACATGGTGGCCCTGACTTGGATGCACTCCGGTGGAACCGACAAAGCCTATGAAATTCTTCGCTCGAATGCCGCGGAAGGCAGCTATTCTGTAATCGCTTCGATTGACAAGGATATCAATCTGTTCATCGACGATACGGCCGCTGCCGGCCAGACTTATTACTATAAGGTTCGCGGTGTCAGTTCGAAGGATCGGAGAGGAAATCCGTCGCCCTATGCCAAAGTGACGGTCAGTCCCAACAAGCTGACCGATAATTGGTCTTTCGATACTACGGCCTGGGGATTGGATAAAACGATTGGAACGATAACCGATCTTCAGGCTGCCATGAAGGAAGGGACGGTAACCTTTACCGGGAACAGGGACTCAAGCGGCAACTTGCTCTTTGCCTATACGAGCAATTTGTTGAAGGAGCACAATGGAGAGGTTGCTCAGGCTCCGACTAACGGCAATTTCGAAATGACGGCAAAGATCGAATCCGGCCAGGAGATCGGAATTATGTTCAAGGAGTCGCTGGATGTGAAATCCAGAGGCGGATACCTGACTCTGGATCCGGAAGGCAACTATCAATTCGTATACAGACAGCAACCGAACACAATCAAGGACGACGACATGCGGCTGGACGGCTACCATATCTTCAACAATCTTAACCCGCTTCCGGTAACCGGTCACGTTGATGGCGCGAAATGGATCAAGGTCTTAAGAGACGGTCTGTATATCTACGCTTATGTTTCGACTGACGGGATCGAATGGGAACCAATCGGCAGCGCGGGTTATCCGCTGTACCCTTCTGCCAGCGCAAGCGGAGAGAGCTACTTCCTGGACAATGACTGGAATCTGATGAAGGTGCCGGGTGAATTTTACATGCCGATGGCGGATACGCTGTATGTCGGCATCGCTTCCTCCGGAGAAGGCGAGGCCAGTCACGTGAGCTTGTTGGATAACGGCTCGATCGAAGGCACACTGCGGCAGGTGGACGCTTCTATCGCTTCCGACAATGTCAACGGATTGATCTCCTTGAGTTGGAAGCAAGTTCTCCAAGCAGCGTATTACAACGTTTACCGCACACAGGATGCCGCGGTAGTCGAAGGTAATCCGGTAGAGGACGATCGCTGGGATCTTGTCGGCGAGAAGATTATGGATACCGTGTTCACCGATGATTCCTTTAAAATCGGCAGCGACGGTCCGGTCTATTACAAGGTTGTCGCTTTTGACGCGAATGATCGGGCGGGAACTCCCTCCAAGCTGCTGACCGGTGAAATCGATATCGAAGGAATCGAATTCCCGACAAGCGTGTGGAAATCGTTGGACACGAACACCCCGTCGGTCGGTTATGACCAAATGAGCGATTCGACTCTGAGCATCTTCTCGGACGGCAAGCGCATCTGGAATACGGACGGGAACTCTTACCGATTTGTGTATCAGTCCATACCGGCCCAAACCGACGGCACCTATATCGCCAGAGTGGATAAATCAGCCATCATTGGCGAGCATTTAGGTGAGGGACTGCTTGTCCGCAATAATGTCAAATCGCAGTACGACGGATCGACCTATCACCGCTCGGTTCGGATCAACAGCACCAAGGGCATCTTTGCCGAAGGCCAGCAATCTCTGTCCTCCTCACGTTACAGCACGGATAATACGGGAGCAAATCAGGATGCCTGGCTTAGACTCGATACGCACAGCGGCAGCGAGAATATCGATGTCTATTATGCACCGGCTACCGGGGCAGAGACCGCCTATCCGGAGAACTGGACGAAGATTCTTACATTCTCTCCTGATAACTCCTTGACCAGTACCAACTGGAGGAACATGGATTCCGGTACAGACGGCCAATGGTTCGTGGGATTCGCCCTGGCCACCGGCGGAGTCATGACGGGTTCGAATTTCTACAATGTGGCGCCAATCTTCGACATTCCGAAGGTTGAAATTAATGGGGAAGAGAAGGAATCTTCGAAGAACATTACCGTACAACAAGGCACTCCAATCCGTCTTCATGTGTCAGCTAAAGACGCGTTCGGCGTCAACACCCTGCCGGCCCGAGACATCGAGCTCGCCTCAAGCTTGCCGGACGGTGCGACTTTTGATGCCGCTACCGGAGAACTGAACTGGACGCCCCAGTCAGCGGGCGCTTATACATTGTCGTTCAAGATGCAGGATAAAGGCAGTCTGAACGATTTCTACGGTGGGTTGGATATCAAGGTCAATGTTCTCGCGAACACGGTTATCCCCGTATTTGAGAGCATCCCGGACAGTACGCATGTTGCCGGGAAGGCGTTCGAACTGAATGTTAAGGCATCCGTTAAGGATGTGGCGACGGGTTCGGATGGAAGCGTACAGGAGGGACTCATCAAATATGACATTAAATCCATCGTCGACAGCGCGGGAGAGTCGCATTCGGCTGACGACCTCGGCATTGCTTTCAACAAGGTGACAGGGCATTTTAAATGGACGCCCGATAAGCTTCAAACCGGCATCTACAGCATTACATTCCAGGCGACCGATGGAGAGTTTATTGCGGAGACGACAGTCGCATTGACGATTATAGGCGCGCCGCTCTTCCAGATTTCCGGGAAATACAAGGAGGATATTGAAGCGGGCAGAACCATCACCCTTACTGCCGAGGAGAAGCTTCTGCTTCCGATAGCTATCAATGATCCGACCGGACGTGCCTATTACAATTATGTAGAGAGCATTCCGGAAGGGGCGACGTACACATCTAATACGCTGTCGTGGACGCCTTCCTACAAGCAGGGTGAGAGCAACGGAACATATACCCTCAAGCTTGTCGCTTACAATGCCAATTTCAAAAATGAGCTCACCGTTCACTTTAAGGTGGCGCCGGCCGCTATAGCCGCTCCGCACTTCACGCAGGACTGGCGGGCAAGTGCCTTGTCAAGTGATTCTCTCGTGAATCTCAAAGCGACCATTGGAGGGCTCGGCAACGAGGAGATCAGTATTAATAACTCGTCTCATAAAGTTAACACCAGCTACAACCAGGGGACGGGCCGCAGTTCGTTTATTTATCAGAAACTGGATTCGAACGCCGAAATTCAGGCCCGAATTACCGGGTATAATCCGGCCAGCAAGTTCGCAGGCATTATGATCAGCGATTACTACGGTCCGGATTCGGCGAGCACTGGCATTAACAAGGCTGCGGATACCGTCCTTATGGCGCTGTCCGCTACGGAATATTCGACTGCGAATACCCAGTCCGGCCGCTACAAGACCGATTCCGTACTGGCCTTTGTCCGCAACAACGACCCGACTAACGGCGACTATCCGAACCTGGGTTATGCCACAGGCGAGACGGATGCTACACAAACATATTGGGTCAAGATGACCTATACGGTCAATTCCGACGGCACGGCGACCGTACAGGGCTTCTACAAGATTGATGGGGCGTCTGATTGGACCACAAACACGGATTGGAAGTTCACCTATTCCAAAGCGCAAGTTACCAAAGGGTTGTACGGCGGAATTATGGCGTCTCCATGCAACAATCTTGTTACGTTCGACAACGCCAAAATCACGCAAGAGATCACGCCGGTTGTAACTTACTCAGATGAACTGCTGCAAATTACGACACCGGCTCAACATTCGTACGAGCAAGTGCTCTATTCCTATGAAATGGAGAAAGACGGATTGCCTTATTCTTCGAATGCCGTCATCGGCAGCACAGGGGTGTTCAATTGGATTCCGGATGAAACCGGAACCTATGACCTGACCCTCATCGCCACTGCGGCAACTTCCGGCGAAAGAGCGGTCAAGAAATATTCCGTAGTCGTCTACACAATCGATAAGACTGTTCTGCAGAACCTGGTCGATTCGGTACAGGATTATTATCAGTTGGATTATACAGAGAGCAGTTGGAGCTCTTTCAGCGCCGCGCTGGATAGCGCCAAAACAGTCTTGCTGAATGTTTACGCGACCCAGCCCGAGATCGACTCGGCGGCTTCGGACCTGAGCGCGGCGGCCCAAGCGTTGATCAATGCCAAGTTGATTCTGGTCTCCAAGGACGCCTATATTCATGGAGGAAGTCCAGCGAGCAATTATGGCGTGACGACGAGCATGATAGTACTCCGGACATCGGCTGGTGTTCAGCGAATGGGACTTGTCAACTTTGACATCTCCAAGCTGGCGGGCAAGGATCTCTCTTCAGCGGAGCTTAAGCTGTACAGCTCGACAAGCAACAGCGCCAGATTGTATCCGATGGTTGCGTCGGTACTGGATTATAACGACTGGAGTGAATCCGCAGTTTCGTACAATACACTTACTGCAAGGTTCCCAAGCGTCACGAGTGCGACGTATCTTGCCGAATTTGTGGCTTCGCTTCCGGGAATTACGATGCCGATTAGTACCGGACAGTCCGATACAGGCGCTTATGGAGCCTGGAAAGGCGACATCAGGGACCTTGTACAGACCGCGATAAACAATGGAAATACGAATTTGACCTTACTGCTAACCGTCCGTCCAGAGACTACGAACGAGGTCAATCCGGCGACCCGGGAATTCTCAGCCTCGGGGATTCCGGCAGGAACTTACTCGCCATCCATTACCGTAGATTTTGACATGACGATTCAGGATTTGAGGGATATTCTGAATAAAGTCGAGTCCAGTTATGTGCCTGGAAATTATACGGCAGACAGTTGGACGCCAATGACTGCCGCTGTGGATCAGGCAACAACGGTAACAGAAGCGACTTATGCCTCGCAGAATGACATCAATACGGCATACGAAGCTTTCCGTCCGGCCTTCCTTGGCCTGGTAAGCATTGAGGAATTGAACGGTTTGATCGCCAGAGCCGAGGCGCTTGCTGAGGGAGACTACACAGCCAGCAGTTGGGCTTCCTTGAAATCCGCTCTTTCTGACGCGAGTGCCGTGCAGCACAATCCGTCCGCCGCCAAAACGGAGGTCAAAGCTGCGACCACTTCACTGAAAGCAGCATTGGAGGCGCTGGTCAGCGTAAGGGATCTGCGCGAACTGACTGTGCTGTATGGAAGCTACAACAATAATGACGGTAACTATACGAAGACCAGCTGGAACTCCGCTCAGGCGGCGCTGGCTGCGGCGCTGGGGCTGCTTCAGGACAACGATCCCACGGGTAAGGAGCTTCAGGCGGCTTATGTCAGACTTAAATCGGCCTTCGAATCGCTGGATGACGCCTCGGCGCTTCGCGATCAAGTCACCGCCATCACCGAGAAGTATACAAAAGAGAGCTATACAGCTGCCAGTTGGAACAAAATGGAATCTGCGCTTAACAATGCGGTAGACATGCTCTTCGACGGAGACGCGACAAGTCTTGAGTTGGCGAATGCTCTGGATGATTTAACCGAATCCGAGAGAAATCTGGTCAGTATAACCGGATTGAAACAGGCCGTAGACTTAGCCCGGAATATTGTCAATGACGGTGCTTATACCGATTTGACCTGGGGGACCTTCACTCAGCGCAGAGACGCGGCCATCCAGCTGCTGAGCCAGGCGAGCGATTCATCGATAACCATTACGAAGTCGAAAGTAACGACAACGGTTAACGCTCTGGCTGCGGCTCAAGCCGCGCTGCTGACCCGGCTTGATCTGGAACAGTTAAGCGGCATATTGAGCCGAGCGGAAAATCTGGACGGCAGTCCTTACACTACAGCCAGCTGGAATACGCTTCAGGCAGCTGTTGAGCAGGCGCGAATTGTCCAAAGTCGGGGTGCGGAAGGCGATGAACTGTTGACTCAAGCTGAAGTCGATACAGCTGCGACAAATCTGGAGGCTGCGATTGCCGCCCTCGAAACGAAACCAGATCCCGGAACAGATCCGGACGACGGTAACAGCAACGGAAACAATGGCGGGAACAATGGTGGGAACAACAGTGGAGATAGTGATGGAAACAACAATGGAAGCAGTGGAGGCACAACTTCCAATGAAACTTCAATGATCGGTTCGGGTAACAAACAATTCGTCACCGACAGTGATTGGTCGGCCATGACGAACGGCGTACTCGCTATCCAAGTCGGCAGCGGCGTCACAGATGTAGTGCTGCCTGTGGATGCGAGTGAACGATTGGGTTCCGGTAAAATCCGGATTACAACGGACAAGGGAGTTGTAATCGAGATTCCTTCCTCTGTTCTGAAAGAGCTGGCCCAATTGGGAACAGCCGGGAACGGCACGATTATCATCCGCATTGACCGCGCTCCCGCTGATGGCCAAGCGGCAGTAAAGAGTTCTCAAGGCGGCTTCAAGCCGGCCAGTCCGGTCTACGAATTCTCTCTGATCCGGGTTACGTCTACCGGTGCGGAACAGACCCTCGAACGTACCTCGGAGCCGGTGATTGTGACGCTGCCGATCGATACGGAGGAAGCAGATCCGGAGCTGACCGGTGTGTACCACTACCGGAACCTCGGAGGCGAGTGGGAGTATGTGGGCGGTACCGCCAATGCTGCAGCCAAGATCATAACAGTCAAGGCCTATTCCTTCAGTCCGTACGCAGCGCTGGAGTATCAAAAGAGCTTTGCGGATATGCCTGTTTCACACTGGGCTTCCCGAGCGCTTGAAGTCATGGTCTCCAAGCATGTCATTAACGGTGTTACAGACACGGCATTTGTTCCGAACGGCCAAACGACAAGAGCCGAATTTGTCGCCATGCTGGTACGCATGTTCGGAATTAAAGCGAAAGGTTCCGTTCAATTCTCGGACGTGGAGTCCGGAGCATGGTATGAAGATGAAGTCGCGGCCGCGTATGAGACAGGCCTGGTTACCGGTGTTACGGGGGATTCCTTCATGCCGAATCGCCAGATTACCCGGGAGGAAATGGCGGTGCTTGCAGTCAGAGCCTTCGAGTATGCCAAGGGCAAGTCGCAAGGCCAGCAATCGTTAAGCGGGTACAGTGACGCCGATCAGGTCTCGGCATGGGCCAAGAGCGGGGTAGCAACAGCCGTCTCGCTGGGACTCATGCAAGGAAGTGGAGGAAGCTTCGCCCCTGCCCGGAAGACGACACGCGCTGAGACTGTGCAGCTTATGTATAACTTGTTCCAAATCCTGCGATAGTTGATTTTTGCCCGATAAATATCGTTATCCACCAAATTTTCTATAATATACTGCTTGGTTCTTTCGACAATAGTTAGGTGTTCGTTTCTCGCTACAATACTATTTCCGTGCAGGTGTCAACCTGGGAGGCTGGCTGTCCCAATATGCGGTCAGCATGGCCGGTGAGGGGCATTTCGAATCGTTTATCACCGAGAAGGATATTGCCGTGATTGCCGGCTGGTGCGAGCAGCACGGATTGCGGGTTATCCTTGATTTGCATAAGGCCCCGGGCCAGATTTACGGATATGATCCCAATCCCAACCCCATGCTGGACATTGAGGAGAACAGGCAGCGTTACCTCGGGATCTGGACTATGTTTGCACAGCGGTACAAAGGAATAGGCGACCGTCTGGCGTTCGAGCTGCTGTATGAGATCTACGATTCTACTGGTTACCAATGGAACCAGCACAGAATGAGTATAGCGCTGGAGCCGCAAGGGTATGGCCGCAAGGTCAAAACCTTGCGGCTTTTGTCCGTGTACCGATAGCTGTACCGCCGGAAATTTTGTTATAATAAACCTAAAGAATGGAGTTGGCCGATGTGGAATTGCTTGATCCGAGAGTGGATTTTGTATTCAAACGAATCTTTGGC
>RCUS01000246.1_pt1 | contig 40036 bp, 42 predicted proteins | sample 2166221 | NCBI WGS metagenome assembly RCUS01 (sample SAMN09932758, study PRJNA488358) | compost metagenome | isolation source: compost soil in cyclohexanecarboxylic | place: Germany: Experimental Botanical Garden
TATGCGGGCCGATTCTCTATTAGAACTTTTCCCTTGTCTTTACTCTCTCAATTAATAAAAGCGCCTGCCCCAACCGGGACAAGCGCTGTGGATCTATTCAAAAAAAATACCGCCTTACACTCTGCCTCCGGCGTGAGGAGTCACCATAAGCGGTCCTCTTCACCCTTCTTGGCCTCCTCCAGCCTCTTGCGGATGGCGGCCTTGAGCGGGTCTTCCGGAACGCTCACGACCGCTTCTCCTGCAAGTTTGGCCTGGCAGGCAAGACGGATTCCGTCATCCAGCAGTCCGCCCAGCTTCCGCCGTTCGGCCTCTCCTGGAAGGCTAAGAGAAGACGCCGACCCGTCTTCTATATGAACCTTGCACATCAAACAGCCGGCTTTGCCTCCGCAGCGTGTTGCGATATGTATGCCCGCCCGCCGCGCGGCGTCCAGAATCGTAACACCGTTTGGCACATTTGCGCTTTTTCCCGAGGGCAGAAACGTAATGGGAAAGACATGTTGCGGTTTCAATGTTCCCCTGGACCTCCTTAATCCTGTTGTCAGTCTCACTATGAGCATTGTGCAGAGATGCCGAGAAGTTCCCGAATTGTCCAGGCGTGAGCGGCCTCCAGCTCATTTCGCCCGATCAGAAGCTCTACCAGCGGTAAATGCGCGGGAAGATTTCGTTTCATAACCGCTGCAATAGCCTCGTACCGGTCACTTCTTCCTCGCAGTACATTGAAGATCAGTTCATGGGCCAGCGGCATCAGGCGGATACCTCCCGTTCCCGGGTACTTCCCGGCAGCCGCATAAGCTCGCAGCAGCCCCGTTTCCACCCGGTAGATCGATTGTCCGCTGCATACCTTGAACCCGCAGACAAGCTCCAGCGGATAGCTATCAATCACATAATGCCCCATCAAAGAATAACAGCCTCGGCTGTAGTCCTCGGACAATTCGCCCGCAGCATACGGATGCAGAGCTTCATGCAGCTTGTCCGCCTCCGCAATCTCTGAGTACAAATCGATATCATGCGGCGCGGCCTTCAGCGGTACATCCTGCAGCAGCAGGCCACAGCTTCCTCCCAGCAGCCATGTCGGTCCTTCTTGCCTTCCGTCGGCAGACAGGGCCGAGACCGTCTCCTCCAGAGCGAGGAGCAGCTCGGCAGAGAATCCTAAAGCCTCCAACAAAATCATACGCCTCCATTCCTGTACGAAATCCAAGTCGACTCCACATCAGAAATCACTCAAGGCAAACCGGAATGGAATGGCTTACGAAATCAAAGCTGCGCCTTCCGGCTGACCTTGAAGCATAATTGCGAAGGCAGGAAAGGACCTATTGGCGCTCATTAGACTCTTGGTCCGGATACGGGCGAAGATAGTCAGCAATACGACTATGCCCTAACTATAACTTCTTCCGGAGACAGCCGATCTCTGTACATCGGATTCTGGCTGTCTGAGTCCTTTCTACCCGCTGGAATGTTGTCCATATTATAACATAAGTTCAAAAAAAAGAGCATCAGTGCCGGTATAGACACTCCTGCTCTTTTTTACAAAGGCGACAGCTATTTTTTGATCATTAATTTCATCAGGCCTTCAATACCGCTTGGATTTGATCCGGTCTTCTTCACCGCTTGAATGATTTCCTTGACCGTGTCCTCGCTGACTGGCACCTTGGCCATGGCGGATACCTGCTTGATCAATTGGCGGAGCTGGGCATCACTCTGCAGCGTTCCCGGCTTGACCGTGCTTGCCAGCTTCTTGACAGCACCTTCCGTGATGTTTTTGCCCGTCTTCTTATTGATGGCGTTCAAGGCATCCTTGGAAAAATTTCGGCTCATTTCTCATCCCTCCTCCGTCAATCCCCGATACAGCATATGAGGATATTCCGCAAAAGGTGATGGGCGGACTACAGGTAACTGTCACCGCCTAGATCCTGTTGTGGCTGGATGCCCTGCGATCAAGTATGCCACTGCTCCCAGGTTTCCTGGGTGATCTTCTCCAGCTCCGCTTTGGGATCGCGTCCCATCAGAGCCTCTACAGCGTCTCGGGGACTGCGTCCCTGGAACAGCACATGGTAGATCTGATCCGTAATCGGCATCTGCACGCCAAGCTTGGCCGCAATGGAATAGGCCGCTTGAGTCGTGCGAATCCCTTCGACAACCATTCCCATGGAGTCGAGCACCTCTTGCAGAGGACGGCCTTGACCGAGCATCGAGCCAGCCCGCCAGTTGCGGCTGTGCTGGCTCGTCGCCGTTACTACCAGGTCTCCGATACCCGCCAAACCGGCGAAGGTCATAGGATTAGCCCCCAGCTCCAGCCCGATCCGGGAAATCTCGGCGATGCCGCGCGTGATCAGCGCCGCTTTGGCGTTGTCTCCATAACCGAGCCCGTCAGACATTCCCGCCCCGAGGGCGATAATATTCTTCAAGGCTCCCGCCAGCTCCACGCCAACAAGATCCCGGTTCGTATAGACCCGGAAATCGTTGTTCATGAACAAATCCTGGGCTCTTACGGCTTCTTTCTCGCTCTGCGAAGCGACTACAACGGTTGTCGGACAGTGGCGGACGACTTCCTCGGCATGGCTTGGACCTGAGAGGACGACAATCCGTCCTTCATCACAGCCAAGCTCCTCCGCGATAACGGTCGACATCCGCTTCATCGTCTCAGTCTCGAAGCCCTTGGTCGCATGCACGCACAGCATGTCTTCCTTCCAGTACGCCTTCAGGCTGCGGCTTACCTCACGCATCCCCGACGACGGAGCGACGATCACAACGGCTTTGGCGCCGGTTACCGCTTCCTCCATCGAGGTTGTAGCCACAATATTGTCCGGAAGAACAATGCCGGGAAGATAATGGTCATTTGTATGCTTGAGGTTGATTTCTTCAGCTTGGCCGGGATTGCGCGTCCACATATGGACCTGTGGATGATTGGCCGCCAGGACAGTGGCAAGAGCCGTTCCCCAACTGCCCGCAACCAGCAGGGCTACTTTGTCAGACAACGCGTTTCCCCCCTTTGGCTTTCGAACCGATCTTGTTCTCCCGGTGCTGCGCAATTTTGACGATATTGCTCCGGTGACGCCAGAAAGCGAATACGGCAATAATCAAGCTGGTCCAGAGCACCGGATAGGTGAACCCGGTCAAGAGCAGAAAAAGTGGCGTTAGAGCCACGAAAATCAGGGAACCCAGCGATACGTAACGGGTGATGAAGATCGATAGAATCGCGATAATTCCGGCGTACAGTGCGGGAAAGAAGCACAGCGTCGCCATGACGCCGATTGTGGTGGCAATGCCCTTGCCGCCTCTGAAGTGGAAGTAGACGGGCCAGTTATGCCCGACAATTGCAGCAATGCCGCAGACAGCGGCAACCCAGCTGCCCCAGCCGCCACTCCAGACGCCGAGCCATACGGCAGCGATGCCTTTGGCGACGTCAAGAGCCAGAACGAGAATGGCAGGTCCCTTGCCAAGAACCCGCAGCGTGTTGGTCGCCCCGGCATTGCCGCTGCCGTACTGGCGGATGTCGATCCCCTTAAGCAGCTTGGCCAGCAGAACACTGAAGCTGATGGATCCGAGCAGATAGCTAACTACGATGGTTATCCATTCAAACACCACAATTTTCTCCCCTATTCCTCGTCGGATTTGCGCCGTGTAAAGATACGGATCGGCGTACCCTCAAAATTAAACGCTCCGCGGATTTTATTCTCCAGGTAGCGTTCATAGGAGAAATGCATCAGCGAAGGATCGTTGACGAACACCACGATCGTCGGCGGTTTGACAGCCACCTGAGTCACGTAGTTGATGCGCAGGCGCCGGCCCTTGTCGGTCGGCGGCGGGTTGATTGCCACAGCGTCCGAGACGACGTCGTTGAGCAGATGAGTCGCGATGCGCAGCGAATGCTGCTGGGCGGCATGCTGCACCACGGGAAGGAGCTTGTGCAGCCGCTGCTTCGTCAGCGCTGACAGAAAGACGATCGGCGCATAGGTCATGAACAGGAAATGATCGCGGATCTTCGTCTCGAACTGATGCATCGTCTTGTCGTCCTTTTCAACCGCATCCCATTTGTTGACGACGAAGAGAGACGCTTTCCCGGCATCATGGGCATATCCGGCAATATGCTTATCCTGGTCGATGATGCCTTCCTCGCCATTGATAACGACCAGCACGACGTCGGCGCGCTCGATTGCCCGCATCGCCCGCATCACGCTGTACTTCTCTGTTGACTCGTATACTTTGCCGCGCTTGCGCATGCCGGCCGTGTCAATCAAGACATACTTCTGTCCATCCCGTTCGAACGGTGTATCAATCGCATCCCGGGTAGTGCCTGCTATGTCGCTGACAATTACGCGATCTTCACCGAGAATCGCGTTAACGAGCGAGGATTTGCCGACATTCGGCCGTCCGATCAGCGCAACGCGGATAACATCGTCGTCATATACATCATCCTCAAGCTCAGGAAGGCGCGCCGTCACCTCATCCAGCAGGTCGCCGATTCCGGTTCCATGGCTGCCCGAAATGCCGATCGGATCGCCAAAGCCAAGGCTGTAGAACTCGTAAATATCCTCCGCGCGTTGCATATTATCCACTTTATTGATAGCGAGAACGACAGGCTTGCCCGAACGGAACAAAATCTGCGCAACCTCTTCGTCCGCATTCGTCAGCCCGCTCTTCGCTTCACACATGAACACGATGAGATCGGCTTCCTCGATCGCAAGCTCGGCCTGCACCCGGATTGACCTCAGAATTGTATCCTCTCCGTCAATCTCGATACCGCCCGTATCAATAACACTAAATGCCTTTCCGTTCCATTCCGACACGCCGTATATCCGGTCGCGCGTAATGCCAGGCTTATCTTCTACAATAGCCAGCCGATCGCCGATCAGCCGGTTAAAAATGGTCGATTTCCCCACATTTGGCCTTCCTACAATGGCCACAACGGGTCTTGCCATGGTACATTCCTCCTGTCTGCCTTACGTTTCCCATCATAGCAAAAAAGCTTACCTTTGGCTAACATCCTAACATGAAAACGGCGAACCCTGTGATTAAGGGTTCGCCGTTCAGTATACCCGTTATGCGGCCCATCATAAGCCGATGATCATATCAGGCTTTTATTTTTCCTTGAATTTGTCCAGCTTGTCGCCAAAGCGCTCAGCCAGCGTGAAGCTGAGACCTTGATTGCTAAGCGAAACGTTAGGATTGTCGAGCACTTCCTTAGGCGCACGTTCTCTGCTGCGCTCAGGCTTTGGAGCCTGTGCAGGAGCTTCTTCCGTTTCCTTGATGCTCAAGCTGACGCGTTTCTCGGACGGATTGAAATCGAGAACCTTAACCTGAACTTCCTGTCCTTCTTTAAGTACTTCATGCGGAGTGCCGATGTGCTTGTGGGAAATTTGCGAGATATGCACAAGGCCTTCTACGCCCGGCAGCAGCTCGACGAATGCGCCGAAGTTAACAAGGCGCTTCACTTCGCCGGTCACGATGTCGCCGATATGGATTTTGTCGGAAGCTGTGTCCCAAGGACCAGGTGCAGCTGCTTTGATGCTCAGGCTGATTTTGCCTTTCTCCGGATCAACCTTCAGCACCTTCACGCGCACTTTGTCTCCTTCGGAGATCACGTCGGAAGGCTTATCAACATGCGTCCAGGCGATTTCGGATACATGAACCAGTCCGTCTACTCCGCCTACATCGACGAATGCGCCGAATTGGGTCAGACGCTGTACAGTACCTTCGATGATTTGTCCTTCGGAGAGTTCGGACATAATTCTCTGCTTGTTGGCTTCGAATTCCTCTTCCAGAACTTCCTTCGCGGACAGAATCACTTTACCGTTCTCACGGTCCAGTTCCTTCACTTTAACGCGAAGCGTACGTCCCTTGTAATCGCTGAAATCTTCAACGAAGTGACGTTCGACCATGGAAGCCGGGATAAATCCGCGGGCGCCAACGTCAGCTACCAGACCGCCTTTGACAACGTCGGCAACGGTAACTTCGAACGCTTCTTGGGAGTTGTAGTATTTCTCGAGATCATCCCAGGATTTCTCGCTGTCCACTGCACGTTTGGACAGAATGAGGCTTTCCTTGTTGTCGTTGATGCTGACAACCTTGCATTCCACTTCTTGACCTACTTCGACAGCTGCTGCGGCATTGTCGAGTTGGACGGAAGACAGTTCGCGAATCGGAATAACGCCGTCATATTTATATCCAATGCTTACATAAGCTTGGTTATCTTCGATTTTGACGATCGTTCCTTTCACGGTGTCGCCTTTTTTGATGGAAATGATTTGCTCCAGTTCGTCCTGGGTGGCCATTTCCTCTTGGTTCTCAGCAGCGGCATCTACCGTTGCTTCTGCGGATTCCGCAGCTTCCTGATTTCTTATTTCTTCAGACATGTGATTACCCTCCTCGATTCAAAACCCCATTTATTTAAACCCGCGCCTTTAGCAGGGTTCAAAACGCACTTCATGAAGACAGGACCCGCTTTGATTGCATACTTACCTATTATGTTCCAAAAAATGACGGCTATGCCGTCTTCCAGCTTCAGCCTATCCTTCATACCGAAGTCCCTGCTATTTGCCGCTGGGCTTGCCGGTTTGAAGCATTTCGCGAATACGGGCCATAATGAGGTCGGTTACCGCTTCCGCCGAATCACTGCCTCCGTCAAACCCGCTCAGATCGATTGGAGCGCCATACACCACGGTCATCCGGCGAAAAGGCTTGTAACTGCCAATTATCGCAGCCGGGACAACCGCCGCACCGCTGCGGAGCGCAAAGGTAGCCGCGCCCTTCTTGGCAATGCCGCTGTCGCTGTTTCTCGTCCCTTCCGGGAATATGCCCATTACCTGCCCTCCACGGAGCAGTTTGAGCGCCGTTTTAATGGATTCCTTGCTCACGCCGCCGCGTTTGACCGGGAAAGCGCCAAGCTGCCGGATCAACCAGCCCAGAACGGGAACGTTAAACAGCTCCGCCTTGGCCATATAGTTGACTTTGCGCTTCAGCATAATGCCCATCGTCATCGGGTCCAGATTGCTCGTATGGTTGCCGCACAGCAGCACCCCGCCTTCGTCTGGAACGTTCTCCCTTCCGATAAGCTTAAGCGGAAACAAAATGGCGTAGATCAAGCGAAGCAATCCTCGGCAAATGACATAAATCATAAATGATTTCTCTCCCCGCGGGCATAAGATCTGCAGTGGGACACAATGGTCTCCACAACCTGAAGTATATCCATGGACGTCGTATCCAGCAAAACGCTGTCCTCGGCGCGCCGCAAAGGCGATATTTCCCGATTCTGATCGAGAAAATCGCGCTGGGCGATATCGTTCTCAAGCTGCTTAAGACTCACCTGTTCCTTGTCCTTCAGCTCTTTGTAGCGGCGGAGAGCCCGTTCCTCTACAGTGGCCGTCATGAAAATCTTCACTTCGGCATCAGGCAGAACGGTCGTGCCGATGTCGCGGCCGTCCATTACAACGCCTTTGGCAAGCGCCATCTCGCGCTGCAATTGACTTAGTCTCGTGCGGATGCACTCCACTTTGGCGTATTGTGATACCATGCCGCTGACCTGGAGGGTGCGGATATGAGGAGTTGCGTCTTCCCCGTTGATCATCACGCTCTGCGTATCCTTGCCGGGTATTAATTCAATCACCATATTACGTACGGTTTGAAGCACGTTATCGTGATCTTCCGGCTTAATGCCTTCGCGGAGCATATACCACGTAACCGCCCGGTACATGGCTCCCGTGTCGACATAAATGTAGGAAAGCTCCTGTGCAACCATTCGGGCTACTGTGCTCTTGCCTGCCCCGGCAGGTCCGTCGATGGCGACATTAATTCTGTCCAAAGTATGTGTCCCCTGCCTAGCCAAAGGGGCATTCCTCCTCAAAGTAAAGCCAAGAACGCGCTTGGCCGCTGTTTTTTTCCTGAGTGTACCGGCAGTTTCGATCAATCGATACCTTCAAGAAAAAAGCAGGCATTGCCTGCGACTTATAAAATTATACCACAGTTTGTACGGCAGTGCAAAATGGCATAGATTTTAATAACCGTCCAGAAACGGGTAAAATAGCGCATATTTCGAAAAAACATGGGGGAATTTGCCGAAAAATCGCGATAAACTCCGGGGAAATGCCTATCTGTTCCGAAAATCGAACTGCCGCTCGAAGCAGTAGCGGATAATTTTCTGCCGCTCGCCGTCTGAAATGTTGGTGAACTTCACCATGGCCAAATCCCGGCCGTTCTCAAGCTCCTTCATGCGAACGATCTCGGCACCGAAGCCCGCATGCTCGCCCGCGCCGCTCCGGTAAGGAATGAGCAGCCAGCATTGAAGCTGTTCTCCCACATTCAGCTTAATCTTGCCGTCCGTCCAGAACGACAGACCGCCTCCGCTCACATCTTCGGTCCGGACCAGGAAGCGCTCGCCTCCCTGTGTCTTGCACGCAAGCTCCAGTTCTCCGCTGACGCGCAGAAAGCTGCGTCTTTGGACCTTGACGATGGAATCCTCGTCTGGCTTCCGGATGCGGACCATGCGGATCACATCATCCTTAAAGCCCAATACATGGGTATAAAAATAGTTCTTGATGCCTTCTCCTGTCAAGAAATAGACCGACAGCTCATCGCCGATATGCAGCTTCTTGAGCCTGCCGGTATTCTCACCCAACGGAATTTCAATCAGGAACGATTCCTCTTCCATCTCGGCGATTCGAGACCGGTATTCAATTTCCTCTTCGGATGCGTCGCTGGACGCAATCCGTATGTATAGATGATCGTTGATTTTGGGATACAAGCCTGTCACCGCCATATTCAAATATTCTATAGCAGATTATACCATGGCTTGCGGATGCATGGGTGAGAAAAAAACTGATCCCTTTTTTCCATTAAAAAGAGACGCCAGTGCCCCGTTGCCGGTGACTGCCGTCTCTAGCTTGATCAGATGCTGATCCTAGACTAATGCTTTACTGCTGCTCTAGTCCCGCCTCCGTGCTGCGGATTTCTTCAATGGATTCTTCCAGTCCGCTGTCCGCGTTGAGGTAAATCCGGTAGCGGGAGCCGTTGATTTTACCGCCGAATTCGTAAGTCAGAACTTCCTTCCCTTCATCGTTCTCGATCAGAGCCAGTCGCTCGTACTGCTCTTTGAATTCGGAATTGAGCTTCTTCCGGGCCTGCGCGAGAGACAAGGACGGCTTGCTCAGCTTACGGGCGGTTTGGTGTTCATTGACATAGTCGCTTGCCTGGAAGCCTGTCACTTCACCGTTGTCCAGTCCCGAACGAACCGTAATTTTCTCCGGATAGATCAGCACGCCGTCCTGTTTGGAGACAAAGGTGAAGCTGCCCATGTTATCGTACCGATCCGCACTCACAGGAGTCATGTTGGAATAGCCTTTGCGTGCGAGAAACTCTGCCGCCTTGCCGGCAGCCTGGTCCATGGATACCCGGGCCGCTCCGACCTCACGGCTGGTATGATAGGAGATCAGCTGTCCGCCTCGGACCGTAAAGTCCATGCTTACCGTTTCCTTCGAACCGGTCACTTTCGCTGTATAGGAAGCCCATTCGGTATCTTTACCGTTCTCGGTAACCTGAACCTTGGCCCCTGTTCCGGCATCCGCGAATTGAAGAGCCTTCCGGCCCACCTCTTCGGCGGATACGGGCGGCGCATTCAGCTTCTTCACAGAACGCTTGTCGTACACACTTGCCACCGAGGGACCGAAGTCGAGCTCGGGATACGCGCTGACACGTTTATCCACGGTCTTGAAGCCGTCGATGATCGTGTTGTCCTCCGCCTTTTTCTCGGAGGCTAGAGCACTCTCCACATCCATCCAGCGGAGACGGTTCGTGATGACTTTGTTGCGGACACCCTGCAGGTCCTTCGAGATTTCACCTGAGTTCTTATACAGCGCCTTCAGGTTCTTCATCTCCCCGTCGGTCAGCGGCTGGGTTTTGAGATCGCGGATCGCAGTTTTGTAAGAGAATCTGGAGATTTTCGACAGAAGCTCCTCGGTCTTGCTGAACGGAAGCAGAGTAAGCGGAAGCTGGTTGATTTCATTCTGAGCCTCGCTTGTCATCCGCCATACATTCGTCATACACTTGCGATGCATACCGTCGGAAGCCGCACCGACAGCCAGCATATTGCCCAGCTCGCCATGCAGCTTTTCCATATGGTAGGACAGATCATGAAAGGAGCGCTGGTACTGGTTCTCAGCCTTGATCAGAATCGAATTTTTCTCCTTGTTCTCCTGGTACCCCCATACAAGAGCGCCCAGCAGGAGAATAGCTGTGACGGGGAACATAACGGCACTCAATCTTTTGTACATAGACGTAAGGACTCCCTTCCAAATCGCTTGTTGCCCTTAGTGTGACTAAAGGAAGGAAGTCTTATGCACAGCAGGAATCGCAGGGAAAGCCAAAATTCCGATACGGTTTCACAATAAAAGAGCAGACGCTTGCTACGCCTGCTCTTCGATCAGAAAATCTTCGGTGCAGCTGCATAGACACTGCTTGAACCCCGTCTGGATGACGCCATGATTCTTGATGCCTCGCAGAACATAGCTTTCTCCGCACCGTCTGCAGATGATTCTTACTTTGACACGCAAATAAAAGACACCCCGCTTCCGAGTGAATTTCAAATGGAAATTCTTCCCGGTTACAGTGTGTCCATCATCATTACATATTAACCTCTTCCTCCCGCTTCAAGAGCCGGAAAGGCGACAGGCTGTTGGCTTTGGCCACCTTGATCATTCCCCCGTACCAGAGGAAAGCCATAAGAGGCACGATAAACCAGATCCAATAGCTCGCCATCGTATTCAGAATGAAATCATAGATGCCGTGCCAGATCCAGGGCAGAAGAAGCGATACGGCCAAAATTATGCCTCTGCGCTTTCCCTTCGAGAACTTCGCTCTGCCCAAATGATATCCCATTACAACGCCGAACATGGCATGGCCCGAAACCGGCAGCAGCGCCCGGAGAAACATCGAGCCGATCGACGCATGGCTGTACCAGGCGTACATGACGTTCTCAATCGTCGCGAATCCGAGCGAAATCGCCACCGCGTACAGAATGCCGTCATAAGGCTCGTCAAACTCGGTATGGTTGAAGATGAGATGATAGAGCACGAACCACTTCAGGAACTCTTCAACCCCGGCCGATACGAGAAACGATTCTATATATGGTCCCGGATGAAGCCCAAGGGTCAGACCTCTCTGGATAATCATGACCGGAACAACGATCAAGAGACCGAGCAGGAACACCTTCAGCACCAAATGAAGAGGCTCCGCGTCGTACTTGTCCTTCAAATAAAAGTAGACCAGCAGAGCAAGTCCCGGTGCCACTGCCGACGAAACCACCGATAACCAAAGCACCGAACACTCACTCCTTCAATAAATATAAAGCAAGAGGCCGGTCCATATCCCAAATGACAGGCATGGCCGGCACGTTACCAATATCCGGAAATACGGCGTTACACCGTCTTTCCTTCCATTATTCCTGACGCTTAAAGAACGTGCAAATCTGCTGTACGGCATTCTCTGCCATGACAGTCTTGCCATATTCGTCCAGAACAGCTTCCGTCACTGGTGACGAATCGCCGAATTCCGCCAATACCGCTACCAGCGAAGCCAAAGGCTGTTCCTCAAACTCCTTGGGATCGAAATAAAGGTAGTACTTATCGTTATAGGAATAGAGCTTGCCCGCAGATGTGATGCTGTTCACAAGCACATGAGCCGCTTCTATCACAACCTCAAAATCACGGAAGGCGTATACGATGGAGTCTGCTTGTTCAAGCGTGACTTCCATCTCATATATTTCGTCAGGCAGTTCTTCTTCTCCGGAAGCGCCGTAATGGTGATCGTATTTACCTCGGGTGACAATGACGACCATACCCTGCGCGGGCAGAGCGAAGACTTCCACGGCGAGAGGACCGGTGGCGTCAAATCCGAGTTCTGTGTATGCCTGGTCCATCATTTCCGTAAAGAGGTCATGAACCTTGGGGACTTCTTGCCACATGTCTTCCTTCTGGATCCCCCGTTCGCTCAGGTCGTCAAAAGTGAGGAAAATCCGTATCTTATCTTGACTTAAACGTTCTATTCTCATGACAGGATCCTCCTTTTGAAAGCTCAGCTTAAGAATAGTGTATGATGAGTCCCAAGTAATGAGCCAAAAATAGTTTCTTAGTCGATTATATGTATGTATGTTACCATTTTGACGAGATAAATGCACGTAAATATGTGGGGACGGGTCTAAAAAAAAGAATCATTTTGGCGACATGGAATCTCCAAAATGATTCTGCCCGCAGATTAAAGGTTACAAGCCCGGTACAGCTGCATGGGTTTCCCTGAGAATTTTCTCCACATCTTGCTTCACTTCCGGATTGCTGCGGATCAAATCCTTCAGCATGCCGAGATCGGCGTCTTTAGAACGCGCCTGAGATGTATGGTCCGATTTGCCTGGTGCTGCGCTTTCCGTTTTTTTGGCATGATTAAGGTCATCGGACCCGCCTCCGAAGCTGGTTGCCGCCATGTTCATGATCTTGTGTTTGGCTCGGTCCGCAGCGCCGGATTGGCTCAGTAATGGTACAAACATATTCCGTTTACGGGACATCATGACGCTCGCTGCGGCTCCGAACACCACGCCGAGGAAAAATGACGAAGTCTTCACATCTCTAACCTCCTTGTATGATAAAATCATGACTAGTGTTCGCGGAACGGGTGTGCCTCATTCAATCCAAACACAGGAAAGCGAGATGAAATAAGTGGTTAAACAGACAGCAGTTCTGCTTGCGGCGGCCTTTCTGCTGGCCTCTTGCAGCAGCGGCGGAGACAGCGCCGCAGTTAATCCGGGCAGCAGTTCCGGGGCCGCGTCAAGCGCTCCCGGAGCGGCGGCTGCGGCATCGCCGGACGGAAGCGCGCTCCCCTCTCCGTCACCGATCGCCTCCGCATTGGCGACCACGGCTTCGGGACAGGGTACGGCGGCATCCCCTTCGCCATCGGCATCAGGGCAGCCAACTTCCGGACCGGCGGACACAGCTTCCGCATCATCCGAACCTGGGGCTTCCGGCGGAGCTGGTGAAGCTGTGAAGCTTCAGTATCATATGAACAAAAACTATGATATCAAGCCGAACGATGAAAGCGTGAATAAGAAAATCGTGCTGCTGACGTTCGATGACGGGCCGAAGGAAGCCAAGATGATCAACTCCATCTTCGACACACTGGATAAGCATCATGCCAAAGCGATATTTTTCGTCAACGGTTACCGGGTCAAGGAGCATCCCGAGCTGCTGAAGCTTATTCAGGAACGGGGCGGCATTATTGGCAACCACAGCTGGGACCATATCGTGCTGAAGGACAAATCCTATTCAGAGGTCAAGAAACAGATTGAAGATGTGCAGCAGATTGTCAAGGAAGTGACCGGCGAAACACCCGTATTCTTCAGACCGCCCCACGGAGCGGGCGGCGATGTAGGCAAGAAGGTCGCGGCTGAGAACGGCATGCTCTACATGACATGGTCCAACGGTTCGCTTGACTGGACGCTGTCCGAGAAGGAGGCCGGCATGACCGGCAAGATCATTAAGAACGTCACGGACCAGCTTCATTCCGGAAGCAATATTCTTATGCACGAGCTCCCTTGGACAACGGAGGCGCTGGACCAGCTGCTGACTACCCTGGAGGGCAAAGGCTACGGTTTCGTTGACCCGCGCAGCATAGAGCTTAAAATGAGATGAAATGAGAATAAGCGCACATTAAGAAGTCCCTGCAAGCCGGCAATCCGGTATGCAGGGACTTTTATGTAACTGTGAGTTGTTAGGAAAGCACTACACGGCGCCGCAGCGTTAGCACATTGATTTCGGCGGGACTCCGGAAGCGCAGCGGCAGATGGGCCGTTCCGAAGCCGCGGCTGATGAATACCTTGGCGAGTCCTCCTGACCCGTCGCGCCTCGCCCAATCGTACATGCCGGCTGAATACGTATGATAGAAGGTTTCAACATGTCTGCGGCCGATCAGTGGAACAAGGACCTGCCCGCCATGCGTATGTCCGGCCAGCACCAAATCCGCGGGAACCGTGCATCTAGTCATCAGCCACATCGGGTCATGGACCAGAATGATCCGAAAAGCCCCTTTGCTGCCTTCCGGCAGCTCCGGAAGCGTTGCATAGTCGATCTTGCCGCCGGATCTCGGATAATCGACTCCGGTCAGCCAGAATTTCTCTCCATTCGAGTCCAGCTGCTCATTCTCATCCACCAGCAGCCGGATTCCCCGGTCACGGATGATTGAATCCACCTTGGCAATCTCGGCTTTGTAATCATGGTTGCCGTGAACGGCAAAGACAGGCGCGACGGGAGCAAGAAGCTCCAGATTCGATTCCAGCCTGTGCAGCGGTGCATTCTTCTCCGTCATGTCGCCGCCCAGCAGCACAAGGTTGACTCCCCTGCCAAGACAGGACGGAAGACTCTTGGGAAGACGCCTCCTATGAATATCTGTCACCAGCAAAATGCGGAAGCCATCCAGCGCTGCGGGCAGGTTGTCCAGCACGATGTCGGTCTCGACGATCCGTCGGCCGAATGCCGAGATGACCATAGTCGCCGCAACGGCTCCGATCACCGCTCCTGCAGCCGCCACATAAGGCCAGGCGGTCACCATAGCGTTCGCAGCGGGGGCGCGCCCTTGATGCCCCACACCAATAAAAAAGCAAGCAGAACGAAAAACAGTACGTTCAGTGTGTTGACGAACAGTTTGGCCAGCCGCACCCGTTCGGACCTGTAAGTCGCCGAACGTGAAGGTGCAGTCTGCTCCTCCTCCCTGCCTGCCTTAGGCCGCGCGGCGCGACTACCACCCCGCGCAGCGGCGGCTGTAGTTCGCCGTCCCGCAGGCGCAGGCTTCGCCGAGGATGTTTTTTTGCGTGTGCGGGACAAAACTGGCGCCGACTTTTCTTTTTTCGGCTCCGCCTTTACGTTCGCCGCGGTCTTCCGCCCGCCGGAAGATCGTTCCCGTGTTTTTTTCTTTTGTCGGGATTTGACCCGGCTAAGCTCCTCGCTCATGACTCCCTCCTGTAACGGATCACCAGTCCTGATAGCAGGTCGATGACGAAATGACACAGTATCGGCGCCCACAGGGTGCCGGACCATACATAAATCATCCCCAGTCCGTAACTGCTGGCGAACACCCAGCCCGTCGGTATCCAATGCCTCAAATAACGGACATGGATAACGGCGAAGAGGATGCTGGTCCAATAAGGACCGATTGCATATTGAATGGCTCCGCGAAACAACAGTTCCTCGCACACCGCCACCAGAATTGCGATTAGCGCGATATGCCAGACGGGACGGTTCCGGAACAGCCGGTCATTAATGCCTCCGTCGTCCATCGCCTCATCGGGGACAATATAGGTTAACACAAAGTCCACAATTAGCATAATGACCGCAAGACCTAGGCCCCAGGCCAAAAAATGAAGATTGTCAGGAAATTTTAACAAATGAATCGGATTTCTTTTCTGAAATAATATCCAGACCAATCCGATAATAAGAGTAATGCCTTGCGTCAGGTAGAGATTGATGAGCAGCAGCCGGTCGGTCAGCTGATCAGGGGTCGCCTTTTTGACCTTGATGTCGCCAAATTTGAATTTTTTCATAATTACCTGCCTGTTCTTTATGATGAATAATTCCTGCGCAAGCTGTTTGCACGAAATTGCCCGTTAAAGGAGCCGACGCTTTATGAAACGCAGTACCTCACGCACTTCAATGCTGTACACAATGGGATTTCTGTTCTGTCTGATCGCGGCGTTCGCCGTGTTCTTTCTGGGCGTGAAGATTGGAGCCGATAAAGCCGAAGCGCAATACGCCCAAAAAAATCCAAACAGTGTTTCCCATGATCCCAACGCCTTGTATCAGGAGTCGGATCTTGTCACATTCTATCATAGCGTATTTTCCCCTTATCGGGAATTCAAGCGGGAATGGAACGATAAGGTCGATCGTCTGGCATCCGGGTCGGCCAGTCCCTCACAGACGCTGAGCAGCCTTCGCAAGCTTGCGGATGAGACCAGCTCCCAGGTGACGGAAACGGCGCTATTCGCCAATTCACCGCTGCTGGAGCAGGGACAGCTTAACATTCTCAAGAGCCTTCGGCTCTTCTCCGAAGCCGCGGACAAAGCGACCTCCGCAGGTTCTGCCGCGACCGCCAAAGAGCTGAGAACCGGAGAGCTTGCTCAAGGTGCGGTGAAATACGGCCTTACGGGACAGAATAACTATTACTCCGCCATGCTGAGCTGGGGTGCCGCAAGCAGCTCTTCGATTCCTTCCGAAATCGGGAATCCGAAGGTCATTTCGTTTGCCGAATGGAAGAAGATGCCCCTTCTGCTCAAGAACGCCAACATCGCACAGATTTTGCTGAATCGCGGAATCTTCGCGGATTACGACCCGCAGGACGTTACGGCCAAAATAGACAGCCTGGTCAATACGGGAAGCACCGATTCGCTTAACCTGACGAATGTGCAGGGCGCGATCACGCTGCTGGTTTCAACCGGCGCGCTGTCCGAGCAGGAGTTCTCCAAGTGGCGGCTGCAATATTACGCCAAGGAGACACTGCCCCAGCTTCCGTTCTTTTTCGACTGAACCGGCAACAAGCATCATACCATAATGTGAGCGTAAAATCCTATTGACACATCTAGCACGGCCATGTTACATTATGAAAAATTAATCAAGCAAATGCGATGATGGAACAAAGATACTGAAGGTCTTCAGAGAGCCGGCGGGTGGTGCAAGCCGGTGGCGGACAGCTGTCTTTAGCGCTCCTGAGATATTGTGTCGAAACTAACAGTAGGCACAATCGGGTCACTCCGTTACCAGTGTTCCTGTCTTGATCGGCAGGATAATGAGGCTGCATCTGTAATGGATGCGGTGAATTAGGGTGGTACCACGACAACTCTCGTCCCTTACTGTGGAAGCAGTATGCGGTCGGGAGTTTTTTGCTGGTTAAGTCTGGATTTTGACCAGTGGATGATTCCCTCTTCTTTCCGGCAGAGCTTTAGACTGCCCCTTTGCCGCGACACCGCGTCAGCGCTTGTCCGGTAGAAGGAAAGGCATTTTTCAGGTAATCCGGAGATCCCTTTTTGGACATCTCCCCTAAATATTAGGCTTCATCATCTAAGGAGGAAAAAGAAAATCATGTTCAAAATTTTGGTATCGGACCCGATCAGCGATCTCGGGATTCAGCAGCTGACGGACGCAAGCGATGTAACGGTTGACAAGAAGACAGGACTCAGCGAGGATGAGCTCGTCGCCATTATCGGCGAATATGATGGCCTCCTTGTTCGTTCCCAGACTACCGTCACTCCCAAAATCATCGAAGCCGGAGCCAAGTTGAAGGTCATCGGCCGTGCAGGCGTGGGCGTTGACAATATTAATCTTGAAGCTGCAACCAAGCGCGGTATCGTCGTTATCAATGCCCCGGACGGCAACACAATTACTACCTGTGAACATGCTTTCGCTATGATGATGGCTCTTGCCCGCCATATTCCGCAAGCCTATGCCAAGACCATTACAGGCGTATGGGACAAGAAATCGTACCTCGGCGTTGAGCTTCGCAACAAAACTCTCGGCGTTCTCGGAATGGGCCGAATCGGAAGCGAAGTCGCCAAACGCGCCAAAGCGTTCGGCATGAATATTCTGGCCTACGATCCATTCCTGACCGAAGATCGTGCAGAAAAGCTTGAAGTGAAAATCGCTACAGTGGATGACATTGTAAGAAACGCCGACTTTATTACGGTGCATACGCCGCTGACTCCGCAGACGAAGCATATGATCTCCCGTCCGCAGTTCGAGGTCATGAAGAAGGGTATGCGCATCGTGAACTGTGCACGCGGTGGAGTCATCGACGAAATGGCTCTGGTGGAAGCCCTTGATGCCGGCATCGTGGCAGGCGCAGCATTCGACGTATTCGAGAAGGAGCCGCCGCAAGCTGACCATCCGTTCCTGTCCAATCCGAAAATTATCGTGACTCCGCACCTTGGTGCTTCGACGGTGGAAGCCCAGGAGAACGTGGCGATCGACGTATCCGAGCAGGTGCTCCACATCCTGCGGAGCGAACCGTTTATCAACGCGGTCAACATTCCTCCGGTTGCTCCTAGCGTTATGAACAAGCTTCAGCCGTACTTCACGCTCGGTGAGAAGCTGGGCAGCTTCGCCGCTCAAATTACACACGGAGCCATTAAGGAGATCGTTGTGGAATTCGCAGGCGATCTGGCTGATGTCGATACCCAGCCTCTTAACCGGTACATCGTGAAGGGCGTGCTCTCCCGTCATTTCGGAGGAGACGTGAACATCATCAACTCCATGCACCTGGCCAAGACAAGCGAAGTTAACGTCGTGGTAACCAAGGCTTCCAAGACGAAGGGCTTCACCAACCTGATCTCCGTGAAGCTAATCGCCGACGGCGGCGAAGAGCGTGTCGTTGCAGGAACGCTGCTTCAGGGCTATGGCGAGCGCATTGTTCAGCTCGGCAAGTTCCCGGTGGATATCTCGCCTGAAGGACATCAGATTCTGATCTCCCATAATGACAAGCCGGGCATCATCGGTAATGTCGGCACCCTGCTCGGCCAGAGCGATGTGAACATCGCCTCCATGCAGGTCGGACGTATCGTTGTCGGCGGGGAAGCTATCATGCTGCTTACCGTAGACAAAGAAGTGCCGGCTGAGGTGCTTGTGAAGCTCGCCGCTCTTGCGGAAATCAACACCGCGACCGAAGTGGTACTGGTTTAAGCTTTTGCTGGTATCTGTATTAACTTAAATGAAAAGGCTGAAAAGAAGCTATCCCCTTCTTTTCAGCCCTTCAAGACGACAAGTCCCGCTGCCCAGGCAGCGGGACTTTATCTTTTTCACAACCTCTTGCCTCTACTCCTCCAACGTGAATACAGGAACCACTCTGCCATCAATATCGGTAAAGCCATAGTCCAGTGCCAGCTGCCCGACCTGCTGAGGCTTGCCTGAACGCTCCATGACACGGGGGTCGGCCGCCAGGGCGCTGACAGCTCTGCCGATATAGCGGGTGGATTCCGTGTTCTTGAGCGCCTCCACTTCTCTCCAGTGCTCCTCGTCCGTTCCGAACGCCTGCAATACCAGCTCCGTCCGCATCCAGCCCGGGGAGAGCGGAATGACCGTGATCCGGTCGGAGGCAAGCTCCTTGGCCAGGCTCTGCGCCATGCGGACCAGTGCATTCTTGGCCAGATCATAATAGAAATTAGTGATGTGCCGGTCTCTGTCCCAAAAGGTTGTATGCACAATCAGGCTCCCCGGATTATCCCTCATGAGCGGAACCGCAAATACATTTGTAAGAAGCTGCGCACGGACGCCGCTATCGAACATCGTATTCCAATGCTCCATAGGCTGCTCCCAGAACGGACGCTCATCGATGCTCAGTTCATTCCCGCCCCACACGTTGTTGACCAGAATATCCAGCCTCCCCTTCTCGGAGGCGATTCGGCTGATAAGCCGCTCCGTGTCTTCGGGCCGCGTATGATCGCAGGGCACTGCTTCCGCCGCTCCGCCTGCGCCGCGAATTTCTGAAACCGTAGTGTCGATATCACCCGGCCGGCCGCCGGTAGTGTTTCCTTTTACACTCCTGCCGGTTACATATACGAATGCTCCCGCCTCCGCCAATTCGAGCGCGATTCCCTTGCCGGCTCCCCGGCTGGCTCCTGTTACTAATGCTATTTTCCCCTGTAGTGGTCTCATGGATAAAACCTCCCTTATCGGTAATATCTCAAGATTAGCCTTAAATCATGTCAGCTATTGTCATATATTTAAGATATAATAAATCCAGACACCGCAAAAAGACAGAATGTATAGAGGAGAGGTGATTACAGATGAGCGCTTCACGATTGCTGACCATGCTGCTGCTGCTTCAGAACCGGGGTAAGCTTACCACCCGTGAGCTGTCACGTCTGCTCGAAATCTCGGAGCGCACGGTACATCGGGATTTGGAGGCTCTATCGGCCGCGGGAATTCCTGTGTATGCCGAGAGGGGCCGCGCCGGGGGCTGGCAATTGACCCAAGGCTACCGGACAAGACTTACGGGCATGAAGCCGAGTGAACTGACCGCCCTGCTGCTAAGAGCCGATTCTGCCCTTCTCGCCGATCTCGGGATTCTGGATGACTACGATGCCGCAGCCCGCAAGCTGGAAGCCGCTGCCCGGCCTGCCGCCGGCGAACAGACAAATCAGCCTGTGGACCATATTCACATCGACGGCTATTCGTGGGACCCTTCCTATGAACCCGTACCCTATCTGTCCCTGATCAGACAGGCGGTTCAGGAGAGCCGCAGGCTCCGTATGGAGTACGGACGAAACGGAGATGTGAAGGAACGGATCATAGAGCCGCTCGGCCTTATCGCCAAAAGAGGCGTTTGGTATGCCGCCGCTTCCTGTGACGGGGATATTCGCACGTACCGCATATCACGGATGATCAGTGCCGAATTAACGGATGAAGTGTTCAGCCGTCCGGCTGGTTTCGATCTGGAGTCCTATTGGGAGCAGTCCATCCGTGACTTTAAGGCAGCGCTCCCCAGCTTTGAAGCCGAGCTTCAAGTGCGGGAATCCGCTCTGAACGGATTGCAGAGCGAGCGGTATGTCAAAGTGCTGAAAGCCTGTCCCTCCACCGATCCTGAGTGGATGACCGTGACCGCCGAATTCGAAACCCCGGAATGGGCTGTCAAGATTGCGCTCTCTTATGGAACCGAAATGATCGCCGTTGCTCCCCCTGAACTGAGAGAAAAGATCGCTTCAACGGCCCACGGCATAGCCGCTCTCTATCCCAGTGGCCTTATTGAGTGATCAATCTATACCGTTTACCGGAACCCCGCAAACGATATAGATTGATCACATTTTACTGTAGACGAGGGAAGACTTTAGTCCTATACTGGAAATGATAACGCATACATACTTAAGGGGGAACTTTATATGGCATGGTTGACCAAGCTTCCGCTCCGTCAGCGTATTGTGGCAGGCTGCTTTTTGGTCGCTGCGCTGTTCGCAGTACCGGTGTTGATCGTTTTTGCGATCGTAGGAAAGTTTCTTTGGGGCTTTCTCGTTATCGCCATTCTTCTCGGCGTGACTTACCCGCTGTCGCGCGCAATAGAGAGAGCGCTTACATCATCCTTCGACGAGATCGCCAATGTCACGCACACGGTCTCAAAAGGAGACTTCACCGTCAAAGCAGATGAATCGGGCTCAGCCGGTGATCTAAGCCGCACCTTTAACAGCATGATTGACAAGCTGCGCGGCATCCTTGGAGAGGTGTCCCAGATTACCCGCCACGTGACCGATGCCAGCAGAGGCATTGAAGACAAGAACCATGAGCTCAAGATTGTCATGTCTCAGGTCGCGAGTTCCGCGAATGATCTGGCGCTTGGTGCAAGCGAAATATCTTCCGATATTGCGGGGATGATGGATTCCGTTAAGGAAATTGAAGAGAAAGTTTCCAATTACACCCATGCTAGCAAAGAGATGCATCTTCGCTCCAATCAGACGCTGGCGTTGGTGGATAAAGGCCGCCAATCCATTGACGTTCAGGCTGAAGGCATGCGCCGTAATGTAGAAGCCACCCGGAAGGTCACCCAATCGATCGAAGCTCTGACACAGAGCGCCAAAGGCATTTCGAACATTACGTCCACCATCTCCGAAATTGCAGAGCAGACGAACCTCCTCTCTCTGAATGCTTCTATCGAAGCGGCGAGAGCCGGTGAACACGGACGAGGCTTCGCGGTAGTTGCCGAGGAAGTCCGCAAGCTTGCCGAGGAGTCGGCGGCGGCGGCCAAAGAGGTGTTCAAGCTGGTGCGGGCTATCGACGCGGACATCGCCCAGGCTGTAGATAATACCGCCATCAATGAAGAGATCGTACATATCCAGAATGAACAAATCGTCGAATCTGGCGAAATCTTCTCCGAAATCGTGAATAGCGTCCGTTATATTACGGAACAAATCTCCGTCTTCTCAGCCGAAAGCGATCAAATGCTGGACAGCTCACAGCAAATTTCGGGAGCGATCCAGAACATCTCGGCAATCACCCAGCAATCGGCTGCGGGAACGCAGCAGGTGGCCGCTTCGATGAACGAGCAGATCCATGCGATCGCAAGCGTGGCCGAACAGACCGAGAAAATGACCGGAGCGGTCATCCGGCTGCAAAAAGCGATTCATGTATTCAAGTTCTAATTAGCGTTCTAAGAGCGATCCAATTCTTCTTATATGCAAAAAAACGAAGCAGTCCAGTATGCCATGAAAATGGCTGATTGGGACTGCTTCATTTTTATAAAAGAATTAACGTATTATCTTAGGTTGTCTAGGTTGACGCCCCGCGAACAGACCGCTGTTCCAATCGAGTTCTCATTCCCCGGCAGCCGGACAACCCGTCTTGGTCTTGATCTGTTGTGAAAAAAGCGGCTGCTACCGCCCGTTCGGACGCTCGTGCTTCTCCCAGCCCATTGTCCGGTGGACAGCGTCCTGCCAGACGGCGTAACGCGCTTCCCGTTCTTCCTCCGCCATCAGCGGGACAAATGTCTGCTCTGCCTGATTAAAGCCCCGCAGCTCCTCCCGAGACCAGATACCTGCTGCGAGCCCCGCCAGAAGAGCGGCTCCAAGAGCCGTCGTCTCGGCATGGGTCGTACGGGTTACCTCGCTGCCCAGGATATCCGCCTGAAACTGCATCAGCAGGTCATTCCGGACTGCGCCGCCGTCGACCCTCAAGTCCGAGAGCGGCATCCCTGCATCCTTCTCCATCGCCCCGATCACATCGCGCGACTGATAAGCAAGCGATTCCAGTGTTGCCCGCACCAGATGCGCCGATGTCGTACCGCGCGTCAGCCCGAAGACTGCCCCCCTTGCGTACATGTCCCAGTAAGGAGCACCAAGTCCGGTAAAGGCGGGAACCACCACGACGCCTCCCGTGTCCTCTACTTCGAGCGCCATCCTCTCCGAGTCCGCCGGGCTGGCGATCAGCCCCAGCCCTTCCTCCAGCCACTGCACCGCCGCGCCGGCAACGAATACGCTGCCTTCAAGCGCATAATACAGCTCATCTCCCATTCCCCAAGCGATGGTCGTCAGCAGACCGTGACCGGATGCAACGGCTTCCGTTCCCGTATTCATCAGGATGAAGCAGCCGGTTCCGTAAGTGTTCTTGGCGCTGCCCGCATCGAGACAAGTATGCCCGAACAGGGCGGCCTGCTGGTCCCCGAGCACGGACATGATCGGAATAGGCGCTCCGAACCATTCCTCAAGCGCCGTGCCGAAGGACCCGCCGGACATCCGCACCTCAGGCAGCATGCCGGCTGGAATGTTCAATTCGGCCATCAGGCCCTGGTCCCATTCCATTCGGTGGAGATCATACAGCATTGTCCGGGAGGCGTTCGTGACGTCCGTTGCGTGGACGGCGCCGCCGGTCAGCTTCCAGATCAGCCAGGTGTCGATGGTTCCGGCAAGCAGCTCGCCCGCCTCGGCTCTCGCTCTGGCATCTTCGACATGATCGAGTATCCAGGCGATCTTGGTCGCGGAGAAGTAGGCGTCGCAGACCAGTCCGGTCTTGGCCGAAATTTCCCGCTCCAGCCCCTTCCGCTTCAGCTCCTCGCACATCTCGGCCGTTCTCCGGTCCTGCCAGACAATAGCCGGGTAGACCGGCCGGCCCGTCTGACGGTCCCAGACCAGCGCGGTCTCCCGCTGATTCGTAATTCCGATCGCCGCAATCTGCGATGACTGAATACCCGCCCTTGCGATGGCATCTCTGCCCGCCCCCAGCTGCATCTCCCAGATCAGTTCCGGATCATGCTCGACCCATCCCGGGTTCGGAAAATGCTGGGGAATCGCATACTGGCCCTGGCCCTGGTTGACAGCCGCTTCATCGAACACGATGGCCCGCGAGCTGGTCGTCCCTTGGTCCAGAGACAAAATAAAGCGGCTCATAAGACCGCTCCGCTCAGCCAAGCTCCCGTTAAACGGATGGGCTTCGATCGTATTAACTCATGATGAGAGATGGGGTTTGGATTCATAGGGTTCCTCCTGTTTTGTTCCACGAAGAACAAGATTTAAGTGCCTATTTCAACAAAAAGCACCTCCAGTTCGAGAGGCGCTGACAGACAAAGTTTAAATTTATGGTTTTTCGACAGGCAGGCGCATCGTGAAACAGGTGCCTTCACCGAGACGGCTGGCAGCGGAAATATGGCCGCCATGGGATTCCACGATATTCTTGACGATGGCAAGTCCAAGGCCTGTGCCTACGGACTCGCCCCGCACCCGCGCCTTGTCCGCTTTATAGAATCGCTCGAAGATAAAGGGCAGGTCTGCGGACGGAATGCCCGCTCCTTCATCGCGCACTTCGATCTCAATCTCCGAACGGTTCGACTGAGCGATCCAGTCGGCGACGATATCGATCCGTTTCCCGGCTGGAGTATGGCGGAACGCATTGTCGAGCAGATTGGTGAGCACCTGCTCCAGCTTGTCTTCATCCGCATCGTGAAGCCACAGCTCGCTGCTCTTCCGGATACAGCGGAGATCGATATTCCGTTCCTTTGCCCGGACAGAGAACTTACGGTAAATACGCTCCAGCAGTTCACTCACGTTCACGACCGCCCGGCTCATATCGGTATGGCCGGCTTCCATGCGGGCCAAATCCAGAAGATCCTTGACCAGCCGGCCCATCCGAAGCGACTCGTCGTGAATGACCTGGATCAGCTCGCTGCTCTCCTCCGGTGAGGCCGCCATTCCATCCAGCAGCGCCTCACTGTAGCCCTGCATCATCGACAGCGGAGTGCGGATTTCATGGGAGACATTCGCCAGGAAATCCCTGCGCATCTTCTCCAGCCGCACCTCTTCGGTCACATCGCGGAGCACCGCCACCGCGCCTTGAATTTCATTGTCCGTATACAGCGGCGCCATGTGCACGGACCATACGCCCTGCCGGACATGCACATTATCGCTGTAGTCGCCCCCGTCCTCCTGTGTCTTCAGGAAGAGCGGCCGCAGCGGAAGCGGAATTCCGGCAAGTCCGCCGGAGGTTTCAGGGAAAGCTTCCTCCCCTTCATGCTCCCATTTCAAATCGCTCCACTGCTCCAGAAGCTCCTGGCCATGGGGATTGGTCAGCACGATGGAGCCCTCGTTGTCGAACGTAATTACGGGATCGCTCATGCTTCGGAGTACGCTGGACAGCAGGCTTTTTTCATGATTAAGGCTTCGGATGTTGCCCTCCAGCTCTGCGGCCATATGATTGAAGGAAGTAGCCAGCACTCCGATCTCGTCGCTTGTCACCACATTCACGCGGGTTCCATACTCGCCCTTGCGTATCGAGTTAGCCGCCTCGATGAGGCGCTGCATCGGCTGCGTAATCTTGGTGAACAGAAAGAGCGCGAAGACGGTTGTCATGGAGAATCCGATCATGCCCGTGTACATATACAGCCGCTTGATCGCTCCCGAATTGGAAAATTTGCTGTCAATATACGGCAGCAGGAACAGCCCGAGCGTCATCAGCACAATCGCGACGAGACAAATAATCGTCACCCACAGCTTACCGACAAGGCTTCTCCAGAAATTCACTTATTTCGGGACCTCAAGCTTGTATCCGACGCCCCAGACCGTCGTGATCATCGCGGCTGACTCCGGCGACACCTTGTTCAGCTTCTCGCGCAATCGTTTGACATGAGTATCCACCGTACGGAGATCGCCGAAGAACTCATAATTCCATACATCCTTCAGCAGTTCCTCGCGGGAGAACACCTTGTCCGGAGAGACGGCCAAATAGTGCAGCAGCTCATATTCCTTCGGGGTAAGGCTCACTTCCTGCCCGCCCGCTGTCACGCGATGCGCGTCATGCTCGATAACGAGATGGGGAAATACGATATTGTTGCTCGAATTCGTTTCTTTGGATAGAAAGGCGGTTGCCGAGGAGCGTCGCATAATCGCTTTTACCCGGTAAATGACCTCGCGGGGACTGAACGGTTTGACAACATAGTCGTCGGCGCCCATTTCGAAGCCCTGAACGCGGTTGATTTCCTCGCCCTTGGCTGTGAGCATCAAGACCGGCGTCGATTTCACATCGCGCAGCCGGGTGAGAACCTCGATTCCGTCTATTCCCGGGAGCATCACATCTAGCAGAATCAATCCGTAGTCCGCGGCTGTCGCTTTTCTCAGCGCAATTTCTCCGTCTTCCGCTTCGTCAATCTCATAGCCTTCCTTCTCCAGATACATTTTCAGCAGACGGCGGATACGCTCTTCATCGTCCACAACCAGAATTCTATTCAGATGTTCTGCCATTTCACAACAACCCCTTCATCGGATACAATACAAGATTGCTAGGATGGCTGCGTCTTATCGGCCGATCGGCCGGGTTAATCCGTACCCGCATAGAGCTGCAGACCGGTGATAACCAGATTAACGCCAACCAGAGTAAACATGACAATCAACAAGCCGGGTACCGCCAGCCTGACCAAATTCCGCCCTGCCATCCGAGTGCCGGACGGAGATATGATTAGCGCTGTGAACAACCAGGTTACCTGTGCCCGGTCTTCCTTCGGATTCCGTCCCCGGAATCGCCTAGGCCGCCCTGTCCCAATCTGTGTCTAGATCAGGAGGCCCAGGAAAATGATCGGAAACCCGATGGCTATGGCCCGGCAGGTGAATTTATCGAGATCACTTTCGTAGGCGACATCAAATGTCAGGATCAGATATGCTCCCAAGGAGCTGACAGACCATAAGCCTCAACAGCCAACAGCGCCGCCAGTTGCCGGGAACCAAATTCACCGCGTTCAATGTACGCCCCGGGGTGATACCCTTCATCCAGGAGAGAGCCTCGAATAAGGGCTTGTTCACTCCAAGAAATGACTCAAAACGCTCAATTTCGCAATGCTAAGTTGCCTCGATCGGAGGCATTTTATAACTGACTTTCTCTATTGTACTATCATTGCTCCCGGGATTGTCAACGATAACATTGGTCCGAGTAATCACCGTCATGCACCTTGCCCCACGGGAAGCGGAGGCGGAACCCGGAAACCCCGTAATAATCTGACGTGCTGATTGGGAAAATCCTTGCCGTACACCTGCCGTTGGTATTCCGCAGAGCTTCCGTAGAGCTTCCGTCAATTTGCTGATTTTCTCCCAGAGCGCGTCCATTCGAAATTGACACTCCAAAATTTACCATTGACCTGGCTCAGAGCCTGCCGCAATTCGGGTTCGCTGTACCCGGTTGGCTTCCGCTACACCCGGCCAGCTAACTCACTTCTACAAGTCACATAGCTGCATGGGGAGGATACGCGTCTTCAGTATCTGCCCGGCTGCTCATGAAGAAACCAGCTTTTCAATTTCGGCATTCAGTGTACCCATGTCCAGCTGTCCGATATGAATATTGTCGATCCGGCCTTTTGCGTTAATAAAAATAGTAGTTGGCAGCGGTGAAATGCCATAGCTGTTCACTGCTGCGCGGTCCGGGTCGATCAATATCGGAAACTCTGCCCCCGCGCTCTTGGCAAAGTCCCGCACCGTCGCCCTGTCCTCGGCCACATTGATACCCACAATGACAACGTCTTCATTCTTCCATTTATTCCACTGTGTCTGGAGGACGGGCATCTCCTTCACACAAGGTGTGCACCATGAGCCCCAGAAGTTCAGCACGACCGCCTTGCCTTTGTATTCGTTCAGCGAATGCGTTCTTCCATCAATCCCAAGCAAATCAAAAGACGGCGCGCGTCCGCCTTCCTCCGCTTTTCCGTTCCCGCCAAATATCGAAGCGCCCACGGCGTAGCTTCCCAAGAGAACTGCCAGAGCCAGGATGATAAGTTGAATTTGCTTTCTTCCTATACTCAAAGCAATAGCCCCCTATGGACAGAATGTCCGTAATGACATTTTTCCTTATTATCACCAGATGTGTGAACATCTCATGAACATTATAACGAAAGCTGCCATACTTTTCCGGGGGCTATCTGTGAACATTATGTGTCTTTGCGTGTGTTGTTGCCTTTGGAAAGACCGGCCTTGGCCATTTGCCGCAGCGATTCAATTTCTTCCTTGGTCAAATGCCGGTATGTCCCCCGCTTCAAATTCTGAAGCAGAAGATCGCCGAACGATATCCGCTTCAACCGGATCACGGGATGGGAGATCGCCTCGAACATGCGCCGCACCTGTCGGTTTCTTCCTTCATGAATCGTGATGCTGATAACGGATTCCTTGCCATCTTCGTTGATATCCTTGTACTCTACTTCAGCCGGAGCGGTCATGCCGTCCTCCAGCTTGACGCCTTCCTTGAGCTTGTCCAGCGATGTGCCGTGCGGTACGCCCTTGACGGTCGCCAGATAAGTCTTCGGCACATGATGCTTCGGATGAGTCAGCAGATTTGCGAACTCGCCGTCGTTGGTCAGCAGCAGCAGACCCTCCGTATCATAATCCAGGCGGCCGATCGGATAGACCCGCTCTTTGATTCCCTTCATGTAATCCGTGACGATCTTACGCCCCTTCGGGTCGGAAGCGCTCGTGATGACGCCCTTCGGCTTGTTGAAGATAATGTAGATTTTATTTTCGCCCGAGATCGGTTTGCCCGATACCTTGATCACATCGTTGGCAGGATCAGCCTTCGTGCCAAGAGCGGTCACTACCTCCCCGTTCACTTCTACTTTGCCTGCCAGAATAAGCTCTTCGCACTTGCGTCTGGACGCAACTCCGGCCTGTGCCAGTATTTTCTGCAATCTTTCCATTGTCGATTTGGTCACCTCAGCCTAATGATACCCATCGCCGGGGTAAAGCACAAGTTCATTCCATGGAAAAAAGAACCCCGGGCAGGAATCGTCATGCGGCTTGACGACTGGCGGTGAAATGCTATACCTGGCGGACAGCTCCAGAATGAGCCGGCAGGCCGCAAAAGTCTGAGCTTCGGTGGTGCCGGGTACAGAAGCGCGTCCGAAATCACCCTCGAGACAGAGATGGATATTCTCGGGATCGGTCAAGAGCGGCGCCGCGAATACAGTACCGTCCGCGCCGATCCAGAAATCGAAGCCCTTGCCGTTAATGGAGGGACAGACGGAGTGATGAATGACGAACCCTTTGTATGACGGCATGCCTACCTCCCCTTCCCGCCGGATGCTGTGCATTAGCATATGTTAGAGCCGGTACCGGTGTGAATGTCTCGACACAAAAGCCAGCCGCCCGTATGCAGCGGGCGGCTGGCTGTGGCAGGAAGGCGCAAGAGCGGAAACGGCGGTGCAGGCAGGTTAAGACGGATCTTGCCGATCATCTATAAGCCAGGAGTGCTGACGATAGCAGGCGATGTTGGCGTGACACAACACGGACTGCTGTCCAGTCCTGTCCGCTGGCCCCTCATGCTCGCGGGCAGGTAGGCGTTCGCTAGCCGTACACGATGAGGCAGACGGCGACCGCCGCCGCAAAGCCGACAAGGTCGGAGAACAGCCCGACCTTCAGGGCGTAGCGCCCGTTGCGGATGCCGACGGCTCCGAAGTAGACGGTCAGCACGTACAGCGTGGTGTCCGTGCTTCCCTGGATCGTGGAGGCGATACGGCCGATCATCGAATCCGGGCCGTAGACCCGGATGAGCTCTGTGGTATAAGCGAGCGAACCGGTTCCGGTGAGCGGGCGCAGAAGCCCGAGCGGCAGCACCTCCGGCGGGACACCGAGCTGGCGCATGAGCGGCGTCAGGAAGCTCATCAAATAATCCAGCGCTCCGGAAGCCCGGAAGACGCTGATTGCCACCATCATCCCCACCAGAGGGGGGATGATGCCGACGGCTGTGCCGAAGCCCTCCTTCGCACCGTCAACGAACGATTCGTAGACGGGCACCTTGCGGGCGTAGGCATAAAGAGGAATAAAGGCGATCAGGACCGGGATCGCCCAGGTGGACACGAGGGTAATCAGCTCGTACACGGACAGGCCTCCTTTCGCTGGATTGGCTTGACAGCCGCCCTGCTATCCCGTCTTGGTCGGCCGCGAAGCGGCGCCGCTTGTTGGCGGCAGAGCGGCGTGGCCGCCCGGCTGCGATGCGGGTCCGTCCGCATCATGCAGCCCCTGCGATGGCGGAGTCCCGGGAGGCCTCCGCAGCAGTTCGAGCCGGCGGCACAGCCGGTCGGCCAAGATTGCGGCGAGCGTGGCGACGAATGTGGCCGCGAGTGTCGTTCCGACGATGCCGGCGGGCTCGGTCGATCCGTAATTCAGGCGGATCGCGATCAGCGTCGCCGGAATGAGCGTAATGCTGGCGGTATTGAGCGCCAGCAAGGTGCACATCGCCGGCGTGGCGGTGTGCTTGTCAGGGTTCAGCGTCTGCAATTCCTGCATCGCCTTGATGCCCATCGGCGTCGCGGCGTTGCCGAGGCCGAGCAGATTGGCGCTCATGTTGGAGAGGATGTACCCGATGGCCGGATGGCCCTTCGGCACATCGGGGAACAGGAAGCGGACGACCGGGCCTAGCGCCTTCGCAATCAGGCGCAGCAGGCCGCCATCCTCGGCTATTCGCATCATGCCAAGCCAGAAGGCGAGTACGCTGATCAACCCGAAGCTGACCGTCACACCGGTCTTGGCGCCGTCGAAGACCGCCGCCGTGAAGTCGTCCATGCGCCCGGTCACTGCGGCGAAGATGAAGCCGATGAGAATCATGCCGAGCCAGATGGCGTTAATCACGGGCTTCACCCCCTCCACGGAACGGGTCGAACAGCGCCTTAAGCGCGCTTCCCGCCGCCTGAAGCCAGGTACCCGCCTGATGCGGAACCGCCGCAGTCTCACGGCCTGCCGCCGACTGGCTCACCTTTGGCAGGTGGCCTTCTTCATACATCGGCACCCTGCCAATCTCCTGTCCGCCAAGCTTCAGAACAAGCACTCCGCGAAGGCCGAAGTTCAGATCACTGCCGCTTGCGGCTTTCGAATTCAACACCAGCTCCTTCACAATCCGCTCTTCCTCACCGGGCCCGAACGGATAGGAGAACTGAAGGCTTGCCTCCAGCGGATATCCCTCCACCCGGTCGCCGCGTTCGACGACCGTTCGCAGTGGAAACCGATTAAACCCGAAATTCAGCAGTGAGGCGTGGTCGTTCCAGTCATTTCCGTCGTTCAGCGTTACCGCCACAAGCTGCTGCCCGTTCCGCGTCGCGGAGCTGACCAGACAGCGCAGCGCTTTTTTCGTATAGCCCGTTTTGACGCCGTCAGCTCCTTCGTACAACCGGAGCATTTTGTTTTTGTTAAGCCATTTGTAATCCCATTTGTCATTCGGGTTGTCGGCCGTCTTCACCTGCGTCTTCACGATTTCCTTGAATACCGGGTTATGCATGGCATACGCCGTCAGTACCGCGAGATCATTCGCAGTGGAATAATGCTCCTTGGCATCGAGGCCATGCGGATTCTCGAAATGGGTATGGGTAAGTCCAAGCTCCTCCGCCTTGGCATTCATCAACATGACAAAGCCGGCCTCCGATCCGCCCACATGCTCGGCGATGGCTGTCGCCGCGTCGTTGCCCGAGCGAAGCATCAGCCCGTACAGCATATTCTCCAGCGTCATCTGTTCGCCCTGCTTAAGAAAGAGCGACGAGCCTTCTTTGGCATAAGCGTTCCGGCCAACCGTCACCTTGCTGCTTAAATCCCCGTATTCGATTGCTACTATCGCCGTCATAATCTTGGTCAGACTTGCGATCAGCATCGGCTCGTCTCCATGATTGCTGTACAGAATCCGTCCGGATTCCACATCAATTAGCGCGGCTGCCTTGGCATGGGTTGATACCTCCACCTCTTCCGCATGAGCGCCCGCGAACGGCACCAGCAGCAGCAGTCCGCACAGAATCCAAATAAGGGACATCCTTAATTGTATGTTCTTCATGCTCAACCTCCGGCTCCTAACCCCATTTTGTACAAGTGTATGCCAGTCCGGTTAGCGGTATGTCCCATACTGCCCGGAACTTAAGAAAATCTTAAGAGATTCTTTAGAAAGGCTCCACGTTCCTATTAAGAAGTTGCGGCTATCATTGGGGTGTAGACAACATGAAGCACCAAATGACGAAAGGACTGATTCACTTTGCCCAATGCATCAAAACCGCAGCAGCTGCCCGAGCTAAACATTGTCCGCGCCTTCTGTATTCTGGGGGTTATTCTCATCCACGCTACTTCTTACGCCACGGTTCAGTTCGAGGAATCGTGATACTTCTTCTTCTACAACTTTCTGAACATCTTCATGAAATTTGCGGTTCCCGCATTTCTCGCACTGAGCGCATTCGTACTGTTCTACAACTACGGAGGAAGACGAGTCACCCTGCAGATGACCGCAACGTTCTACAAACGCCGACGCTGATGGTCCATAATCGAAAAATCCGCGAAAAAATCGAGCTGGACCCGCGAAATCCGGAGTACATCAAGATGGTCTGGGGAGTCGGCTACAAAATGGAAAAAGGGAGAGGGAACGATTGACGATATGGAAATTGCCGGGAACCCTGCCCTGGAAAATGAATGCAAGAACGGTGACTCTTTCGACCGGAAGCTGCTCTGTTCAGTTCAGGATCGGCAGCAAGACGGCCATCGTTAACGGGACAAGTCGCGAGCTTAAGTCTGCCCCGCTTCTCCTGAGCGGAAAGGCACTGGTGCCCTTATCGTTCGTTGCGGAAGCCTTCGGAAATTCGTGTCCGTTACAGAGAAGGGAGATAATATTGAACTCGTCATCTCCAGTCCCAACTAGAAGCAGCATATGTACACATCCTTTTTTATAAAACAGGAAGGGTCTGCCACAGCGGCATCAGCCGTTGGACAGACCCTTCTCTTTTTGCATGCATGAGATTCTTCGTCACTTCGAACCTTGCTCGAGGTTTAATGCTTAATAACGGGCTTACGGTCTGGATGACGTATAATGAACGTCGCCGGCTTCAGTCACGGGCGTCGCAGGGATAGTCGGGTTATATGGCGCTGCTCCGGGTACGGCCCCCGTATTAATCCCGTTTGTCTGGAACATGGTTTGAATTTTGTCGATGAGACCCGGAGTCGCATCGATAATCTTTTCAAAAATATGAGTCTGGTTGTCCAGCGGCACGATATGCACACCCTCCCGGCCAACGACCAGAAAAGCAATTGGACGGATCGAGACACCGCCGCCGCTGCCGCCGCCGAACGGAAGCATCTTCACGCCGCCATTTTGGCCCTGTGCATGCTTCTCGTCTTCTTCTACATGGAAATCGCTGCCGCCGGCCGCAAAGCCGAAAGCGACCTTGCTGATCGGCAGAATGATGCTGCCATCTTTCGTTTCAACCGGTTCGCCGACGATCGTATTCACGTCCACCATGGCCTTGATGTTCTCCATCGCGGTCTGCATCAGACCCTGAATGGGATGCTCAGACATATTGTTCCCTCCACTTGTTCAAGTTGACTTCGAGCTGTCTGAGCTTTAGTCTCTCCAAAGTGAAGATGAGTATGTACCGGGCAGGAGCGAAATAACTCCGCTAAGTGGAGCATTGGCATCACGGCCCGTTTAATGCTGCTCTTTCAATTCCTTGGCCCAGCTGCCCCTGCGGGCAATCTTAAGCAGCTCCCACCATTGCCGCACCCCCTGATCCTCCCGGATTACGCGAAGCGCAAGCCGAAAGCCCGCGTACACAGCATAGCCGGCGGAGAACTGTCCGGCGCAGTCCACTTTGGTCAGGTAGCAAATTTGATCGACGAAGCGCGGAACCACAAATAGCCTCGGCTTTTCCTTCAGTCGGATGATTTGCGAAATCCAGCCGATCAGCGTCCATTTCAAGGCCCACAAAGCACCGGCAGCCGTAGCCGTTCCCGCTGCGTCTCCGAGCGAGAAATCGGTGGACCAATCAAGCTTGGTGATTTTCACATGCGTCAGGGTTTCGGCAGTCCATGTTTTGAGTCCGCGTGTCGCGGCAAGAGCCCTTTTACCGAAATCTATCCATTCGCTGACATCTTTCCTGTCAATATTTCGCTCCTTATCATCTGCCGAGACGGAAGGAGCAACACCGGTCTTCTCCAGCTTCACGTGAAGTCCGCGCCGAATCCCCTCGAATATGAACCCTGGAACGGTATAATGGTATTTCACCAATCCGTACAGGGCGATAATCTGAATCTCAAGGCGTTCATCGGGTCCCCGCTTCTGGAACTTCAGGACAAAACGAATATGCGAAAAGAGCACCAGCACGATGACGGCCAGCAGCAATGCAGCGATAATGAGCAGCCAGAGCTTCACGGATTAACCCCCAAGCCATCTTCATAATAAGATCACTTGGATTAGTATGGCAGACTTGGGCTGGGATAATTCGATAATAATAACCTGAATCAAAGTCATGTCGAAGCAGTTGCCGAACCCGTTCTAATAAAAAAACCGCAGGCCTGTACGTATTCGAGGCTGAAAGCATGGAATAAGGCGCGTCGGTAGCCCGAACTACGCCTCCAGAATTCCACAGCATTCATGCTGCGAACGTACTTGGTCTGCGGTTAAATGGTGATGGCAGGCGCAATCAATCTCCTGCTTGTCAGGACTGCTCCACTTCATCCAGCGTCATCTGCTGGGCATCCAGCTTGTTGAAGAGCAGCTGTGTTTCCTCTTCCAGATTGTCGCTCACATCGGAGGCGGACGGCTCAGGAAGCTCCTTCAGGCTGGCAAGGCCGAAGGTCTCCAGAAAAGACTTCGTCGTGCCGTACAGAATCGGCCGCCCGATCGCCTCGGCCCGCCCAACCTCTTGAATCAGGTCCTTGTTAACCAGCGTCTGGAGAGCTCGTTCCGCCTTGACACCGCGAATCTCCTCGATTTCCACCCGTGTAATCGGCTGGCGGTAAGCGACAATTGACAGCGTTTCAAGTGCCGCCTGCGACAGGGATGCCCGCGACGGCGAGTAAGCAAGCCGCTCGAAATAGTGCGCATGCTCCGGCAAGGTCGCAAGCCGGAAATTGCCGGCGATCTGCACGACCTGAAGACCGCGGTGCTGGTTCGCAAGATCGCTTCTGAGCTCCTCCAACGCTTCGGCTGCCAGATCAGGCCGCTGCTCGGTTATATCGGCGATCTGCCGGACTGACAGCCCTTCTTCACCAGCCAGAAACAGCAGACCCTCAATAATTGATTTCAGACTCTTGTAGTCCATCTGTGATATCCGCCCCTCTCCACTCCATCACGATGTCGTCAAACAGCTTCTCCTGATAGCACAGAATCGCTTTCATCTTCATCAGCTCCAAAATCGCGAGAAAGGTCGCCACGATCTCATGTCTTGCCATGGTATCGTTCAGCAGCGACGAGAAACGGAGTCTTCCGCCTTTCCCGGTACGTCGAAGCGCCTCGGATACGTCGCGTATCCGGTCCTTGACCGAGATTTCATCTCGCGTTACCCGGGCATACGAAGTGCGCCTTGCCGCTTTGCCGAGCGCCTTGCGGAACGCTGCGATCAGGTCGGAGGCATGCAGTCCCATGATGGGATTATCCTCCTGCGATGGTGCGAATGGCGCCAGATCGTCCGGCTCCTTCGTGAAGATAAGCGAGCGTTCGCTCTCCATATCCATCAGCTGCGAGGCGATGCTCTTGATTTTGCGGTATTCGATCAGCCGCTCGACGAGCTCTGCCCGCGGGTCATATTCTTCTTCATCGTAATATTCGAAATCTTCGAATTCGATGACCGGCGGTTTGGGGAGCAGCAGCTTGCTCTTGATGGAGAGCAGAGTCGCGGCCATCACCAGAAACTCGCTGGTTACTTCCAGCTCCAGTTCCTGCATGGTCTGAAGATACTCCATATATTGCTCGGTGATCTCGCTGACCGGAATGTCCTGGATGTCGATTTCCGCCTTGTCGATCAAATGCAGCAATAAATCCAGCGGGCCCTCAAACGTCTCCAGCTTGTACAATACAGTCACGAGGCAACCTCCCGCTAAGTGTCCTTTAATGATATCGAAAAAAGCAAAATGCAGCGCCCGGAAACCGGACGCTACATAAGGTAGATACGCTCGAATGAGATTCGTTTCCCTACATATAAATAAGCACGATTGGAACGGATTCGTCAATAGCGGGATTACTCTTTTCTCAGGAGACTTAGATTAATTTGCTCAAATTTGCCATTTCGATCGCGGATACTGCCGCATCCCAGCCCTTGTTGCCGGCTTTGGTGCCTGCGCGTTCAACCGCTTGTTCGATATTCTCGGTTGTCAGCACTCCGAAGATTGTCGGAACGCCCGTCTTCAGGTTGATGGCGGCGACTCCCTTGGATACCTCGTTGCACACATAGTCGTAGTGGGTCGTAGAGCCGCGGATAACGGTGCCCAGCGTTACGACAGCGTCATACTTGCCGCTTTCGGCCATTTTCTGCGCGATCAGCGGAATTTCGAATACGCCCGGAACCCAGGCTACCGAAATCTCATCATCCTTCACGCCATGACGCTTGAACGCGTCCAGCGCGCCTGTCAGCAGCTTGCTAGTAATAAATTCATTGAAACGTCCAACGACGATTCCGTACTTCAAACCTTCCGATACTAAATGTCCTTCAAAAATATGCGGCATGCTCATCCACAACCCTTTCCTTTTTAAATAGTAGTTTTATGATTTGGCTTATGATTTGGCACTTTCGTTCTGCTCGAGATCGTCGAATTTCAGCAGATGTCCGAGCTTCACTTGCTTGGTGTGCAGGTACTTGGTGTTGTCCTCGTTCTCCGGCATCTGGATCGGCACCCGCTCCACAACTTCGAGGCCATAGCCTTCGAGACCCTTAATCTTTCTCGGGTTGTTGGTCATCAGATTGATGCGCCGGACCCCGAGATCCTTCAGAATCTGCGCTCCGATGCCGTAATCGCGAAGATCGGCGGGAAAGCCGAGCTTCAGATTCGCATCCACCGTATCAAGCCCCTCCTCCTGCAGCTTGTAGGCGCGAAGCTTGTTGATCAGCCCGATGCCGCGTCCTTCCTGGCGCATGTAGAGCAGAACTCCCCGTCCCGCCGCCTCAATCTGGCGCAGCGCCGCTTCGAATTGCGGTCCGCAATCACAGCGGTGGGAATGGAACACGTCGCCGGTCAGGCATTCGGAATGGACACGAACGAGAACCGGCTCGTCTCCGGAAATGTCACCCTTCACAAGCGCGACATGCTCCTTGTCGTCAACCTCGTTCGTGTAGGCGATCGCCTGGAACACTCCGAAGTCGGTAGGCATGCGGACGGCCACCTCACGCGTGACCAGATTCTCCTTCTCATTGCGGTAATGGATCATGTCCGCAATGCTGATCAGCTTCAGATCATGCTTCTTCGCGATTTCATGAAGGTCGGGAAGCCGGGCCATAGTGCCGTCCTCCTTCACGACCTCGCAGATGACCGCGGCGGGATACGAGCCGCACATCCGGGCCAGGTCAACCGCCGCTTCGGTGTGTCCGGAACGGCGAAGCACGCCGCCTTTCTTCGCGATCAGCGGGAACATATGCCCCGGCCGCCGGAAATCCGCCGGCTTCGCATTCGGGTCCATGATCGCCTTCGCTGTCAGCGACCGCTCATAAGCGGATATCCCTGTTGTCGTATCCTTGTAGTCGACTGATACCGTGAAGGCTGTGCCGTGGTAATCGGTGTTCTGGTTCACCATCGGCTTCAAATCAAGCTCCGCAGCCCGCTCCGCTGTAATCGGCAGGCAGACCAGCCCGCGTCCTTCAGTGATCATGAAGTTGATCACGTCTGGCGTCGCTTTTTCCGCCAGTGCGATAAAATCGCCTTCGTTCTCGCGGTCCTCGTCATCTACTACGATGACTACCTTGCCGCGCATCAGGTCATAAATAGCCTCTTCGACCGTATTCAGCCGAATCTCTCCTTGCTGCTGACTCATGGTCATTCCCTCCTCAATGCCTGCCTGTTATAGAAATCCGTTCGCTGCCAGAAAATCGCTGCTGATCCGCGAGCCTCCGCCCCGTCCATTCTCCTCGTCATTCTGTGAGGAAGAACCGTAGCGAAGCAGATGATCCACATATTTGCCCAGAACATCGCATTCGATGTTGACGCTTGCGCCCGTCCTTTTATGGGCGAGCACGGTCTGCTCGAGCGTATGCGGTATGATCGATACCGTAAACGCCGAGGCAGGCGTAGCGACAACGGTCAAACTGATGCCATCAATCGTGATGGAGCCTTTCGGAATTATATATTTGAAGAGCGAGGGACTATCCGGGGCAATCTCGAAGACCACGGCGTTCTGGTCGCGCTTGATGCTGCGGATCGTTCCCGTCCCGTCGACATGGCCTTGTACGATATGACCCCCGAATCTGCCGCCCGCCGCCATGGCGCGCTCCAGATTGAGTGGGCTGCCCGCCTTGAGCTCCTTCAGATTGCTGTTGCGGTATGTCTGAGGCATCACATCGGCGGTGAAGCTTCGCTGACCGACCGAGGTCGCCGTCAGGCAGACACCGTTCACCGCCACGCTGTCGCCGATCTTCAAATCATTCATAATCAGCGAAGCGTCGATATGAAGCATCATGACTTCGCCGCTGGAAGATACGCCCCGCAAAGCGCCGACTTCCTCAATTAGTCCAGTGAACATAACTAGCTTCCCTCCTTAAGCCCTTCCTGCTCCGTATCTCACGGCGCCAACGGCAGATTATTCAAGGGCCGGTACACGTGCCTACCAGCCTAATCAGGTGCTGCCACCGGATGCCGGACGGCCGGTGATGCATACATTGTCGCCGAGCACTTCCACCTCGACCTGCTCCAGCGTGACCGCTTCCTTCATCAGCTCCACGCCGTCCCAAGAGAACGCGGACGGCGCTTCGGCCCGGCCGCCGACGATCTTCGGAGCGAAGAACAGCGTCACCCGGTCCACAAGACCCTGCTCCAGCATCGCGCCGTTCAGCTCGCCGCCGCCCTCCAGCAGCACCGAGCCGATTTCCAGCTCGCCAAGGGCCGTCATCGCGGCGGTGAGATCCACCCGTGGACCCGCTCCGCACCTGAGCACCTTGACTCCCGCTGCCGTTAGCGCAGCTTCTTTCGCAGGGTCGGCCGACTCTGCCGCGATCACAATCGTCGAAGCTTGCCCATCCGCCACCACTGCAGCGTCCAGCGGAGTGCGGAGCTTCGAATCGATGACAATCCGCACCGGATTGATTCCCGGAACCTCGGTCCGCGTCGTGAGCGAGGGATTGTCCGCCAGCACGGTGCCCACGCCAACCATGATGCCCTGATGGCGGTGTCTCAATGTATGTACGATAGCACGCGCTTCCTCATTTGAAATCCACTTGCTGTCGCCCGTACGCGTTCCGATTTTGCCATCCAGCGTGCTTGCGCTTTTCAGCGTGACAAAAGGCTTGCGGGTCAGTATATATTTAATAAACCTCTCGTTCAGCCTCAATGCACGTTCTTTGAGCAGCCCGACCTCTACCTCAATCCCCGCACTCCGCAGCATGGCAATACCCCGGCCAGCCACCTGGGGATTGGGGTCTTCGCAGGCCACCACAACCCGGGCAACTCCTTCGGTGATCAGCCGCTCGCTGCAGGGGGGCGTGATGCCATAATGACTGCAGGGCTCCAGCGTTACATACGCGGTGCCGCCCTTTGCCTGTTCGCCCGCCATATTGAGCGCATGAACCTCGGCGTGACCCGTTCCCCGCTTGAGATGTGTGCCCAGTCCAACGACCGCTCCATCCTTGACGACGACACAGCCGACAACGGGATTGATCCCGGTCTGTCCCTGAGCTCGCTCGGCCATATCCAGCGCAAGCGACATATAGAATTCGTCGTTCATTACCTGCATGACCATTCCTCCACTCGGCGTTCATCCTTCCACAGCAAAAACCGCCAGATCTGCGAAAAACCCATCCGCTTCTCCTTTAGGGAGCAACGGATGGGTATGTGAGAGTATCATGAAATTCCAAGCCGGATGCCAGACGTCTATCGGGCTGGGGGTCTTTGTGATTTATCGCACAATTGATGAGCGGACATGACACAGCAGACCTCCTGCTCGAATGGCAGGCAATCGGCTAAACTCTCCTTCTTCCATCCAGACTATACTGTCGGTCCCGGAATTGCACCAGGTCCACCGTCCGCATTGATTGCGGTCCGGGTAGCGGACTGAGAAACTAGCTACGCTGATGCGCCATCTGTTTCATCACCGCCGGTAGGGAATTTCACCCTGCCCTGAAGGATTATTGCGTATTTAATTGGTTT
>RCUS01000250.1_pt1 | contig 39621 bp, 37 predicted proteins | sample 2166221 | NCBI WGS metagenome assembly RCUS01 (sample SAMN09932758, study PRJNA488358) | compost metagenome | isolation source: compost soil in cyclohexanecarboxylic | place: Germany: Experimental Botanical Garden
GTAGAGCACCTGACTTTTAATCAGGGTGTCGAAGGTTCGAGTCCTTCATGGCTCATCCTGTTTAAGAAGTCATCACTTCATAGTGGTGGCTTCTTTTTTTATACATATAAAAAAGAATAATCATCCGATGAGTTTAGCATACTTATCCGGGTACGCTACTCCTTCTGAATTTTCATTGGAACGAAGGAGCGCGCGAAACCGCAACGGAAATATGATAAAATAGTCGAAAAGAGTAAAGTGGTGGAGAAGATTGGCGATGGACACGGAGACGTTACGGCAAAAGATCGAGCAGTTGACGGGCAACAAGGCGGAGATCAAACAATTCGGGAGGCAGAAATCAGCTTCCCTTTTTGGTGCGGGTTCGGATGCGGCTGAACGGTCAATCGGGTATGAGGAAAGCTTCTGGATTCCGCTGTTCGAAAGTGAAGGACGGATTACGGCGCTCGGTATCGAACGGGCCGAACTTTCCGATATGAATCTTCAATTGGCGGAATTCGCCGCTCAGAGCTATAGCGCGGCTATGAAAGCGTCGGGATTCAAGGAAGAAGGAGAGCATGAGGCCCGGCAGCTTAGTGCGTGGCTGAACGCGCAGCTGGAGCAGGATGAGCATGATGGGGAAATCCCGGATGATATCGGTCTGAAGAGCCGGCTGTTCACCGACATGGTCCCGTTCCTCTTGGTTAGCGAGAACATGCATGGCAACGAGCTTGCCTTTCGGTCGCTGCTGAAGCTGGTGCGGAGCTATTTTGACAGTACAGCGCTGCTGGTTCCCCTTCAGGAGAAGGAATGGCTGATCCTGGCTCGCAAGGAGCTGCTGACGGGTTCAGAGGAGAAGGATGAGGATGAGGCCACTGATGATGAAGAACTTCTGGCCCAAGCCTGTATGGGGCTGCATGAGCTGATCGCCTCGGAATGGGTCGGTATTTTTCATGTAAGCGTATCCTCATCAATTGCACCAGTTAAAGGTTTGCCGGGGATAATTGCGCTTCTAAGAGAAACGATCAGCCTGGGACGCGTATTCCAGGTGGGAGAGTATATTCATCTGCCCTGGGAGCTTCAGTTAGAACGACTAGTGAACAGTATTCCCGACGGGCGCAGACGGCAGCTGCTCGCACAGTTCGGAGATTATACGCCGATACTGGCGGACAAGGAAATGCTCACTACGCTGGAGACTTTCTTTGAAATGGACTGCAATGTCAGTGAAACGGCCAAGAAGCTGTATATACACCGCAATACGCTTCTGTACCGACTCGACAAAATCAAGCATGAGACCGGTGCCGATGTGCGCAGCTTTGGAGACGCGGCTATTGTAAAGCTTACTATGTTATTGTATAAAGTAACGAAAAGGAAATAGGTTTTTTGTGAACGTTACAAATAGCCAGTTAGGGTGGACTGGGTTAAGATAAGTACAGGAATTGTTTCCGAACTCCACTACCTATTCGAGGGGGAAATTATAATGGCAGGCGTTCGTTTAGAACATGTATTCAAGAAATATCCGGGTTCCGATAAAGCAACCGTTATTGACGTCAATCTTGACATTAAAGATAAAGAGTTTCTCGTACTGGTCGGACCTTCCGGTTGCGGTAAATCCACGACGCTGCGTATGATCGCAGGTCTTGAAGAAATCTCCGAAGGCAAGCTGTTCATCGGCGACCGCGTGGTTAACGATGTAGCTCCTAAGGACCGCGACATCGCGATGGTATTCCAGTCTTACGCCCTGTATCCTCACATGAGCGTATACCAGAACATGGCATTCGGTCTGAAACTGCGTAAGGTGAAGAAGGACGAAATCGACAGAAAAGTGCGCGAAGCCGCCAAAATCCTCGATATCGAGCACCTGCTGGAACGTAAACCGAAGGCACTGTCCGGTGGTCAGCGTCAACGTGTGGCCCTGGGCCGCGCAATTGTCCGTGATCCTCAAGTCTTCCTGATGGACGAACCGCTCTCTAACCTGGATGCCAAGCTGCGCGGTCAAATGCGCGCCGAAATCACCAAGCTGGTTAAACGTCTTGAAACGACTTGCATCTACGTAACACATGACCAGACAGAAGCCATGACAATGGGCGACCGCATCGTGGTTATGCAGGACGGCATCATTCAACAGGCCGCTTCCCCGGAAGAACTGTACAACAATCCGGAGAACCTGTTCGTAGCCGGATTTATCGGTTCTCCGACCATGAACTTCATTACCGGTACTCTGAATGAAGTGAACGGAGCTGTTCATTTCCGCGCTGAGAACCTGGACGTTGAAGTTCCGGGCGGCAAAGCCCAACTGCTTCGCGGCAAAGGCTACATTGGCAAGGAAGTCATTTTGGGTGTTCGTCCTGAGGACATTCACGAAGAGCCGGTATTCCTGGAAGCTTCTCCGAACACGATCTTCAGCGCACTGGTAGAAGTAACGGAGAATCTTGGTCACGAAATGCTGCTGTACCTGAACGGTGTAGGCAAGGATTCCATCATCGCCCGCGTAGACGGACGTTCGACGACCCGCGATGGCAGCAAGCCGAAGCTGGCAGTCGACATGAACAAGGTTCACCTGTTCGACAAACAAAGCGAGCAAAATATTCTGCTGGGATAAGCACCAGCTTCCGAGCTTCGAGAAGCCGCCCTTTGGGGCGGCTTTTTTGCTGATACAGGGCAATGCCAGCATGGTCTTTGGAAGCAGCATTTGATTGCATTGTCCACCGTTATCCTTTAAGATAGCAGGAGAATTACCGTGCCGGAGGAAAGAATATACAGCCGCTGCCATCCCAATCAGCGGGATTAGCGGAGATAAGAGCTTCAGCGACGAAAGGAAGAACATACATGGCCAAGAAAGTAAAAGTAGCCGAATTGGTACAGCATTTTCAACTGGAAGTCATCTCGGGCAAGGACGGCCTGAAACGGCATATCACGGTCGACGACCTCAACCGTCCAGGTCTCGAAATGGCCGGATATTTTGAATATTATCCTGAAGACCGGGTTCAATTGCTTGGTAAAACCGAACTGGCCTTCTTCTCCATGCTTCCAGTGGAGGAGCGGACAAGCCGCATTCGCCGAATCTGCAACGATCAGACACCTTGTATTGTAATTACACGTGGGCTGGATGTGCCTCAGGAACTGATCGACATCAGCAACGAGAAGGGTCTGCCGGTGCTGCGGAGTTCGATGGCTACGACTATTTTTTCCAGCCGGCTGACCGGGTTCCTGGAAGGAAGACTCGCTCCGACGGCGACGATCCACGGCGTACTCTGCGATGTATACGGTGTCGGGATGCTGATTACAGGCAGCAGCGGAATCGGGAAGAGCGAGACGGCGCTGGAGCTGGTCAAACGCGGACACCGTCTGATCGCTGATGATGCGGTGGAAATCCGCCAAACTTCTGATAATCAGCTGCATGGTACAGCCCCTGAGCTGATTCGTCACCTGTTAGAGATCCGGGGCGTCGGTATTATCAATGTCATGACGCTGTTCGGGGCCGGTGCAATCCGCAATCATAAGCGCATTACGCTTGTCGTCCGCCTGGAAGCCTGGCAGCAGGACAAGCAGTATGACCGGCTGGGTCTCGATGAGGAGACTACCCGCATTATCGATACCGATGTGCCGCTGGTGACGATTCCAGTACGTCCTGGACGAAACCTCGCTGTAATTATCGAAGTGGCTGCGATGAACTACCGTCTGAAGCAGATGGGTTTCAACGCGGCGCTGCAGTTCACCAACAAACTTACCGCAACCATATCCGAAGATATGGACGATATGGAATAGGAGGTCGCTTGGGATGTGGTTTCCACTAGCGCTGGATCCGATTGCGTTCTCATTCGGTGCGGTTAAAGTGCATTGGTACGGCCTGATTCTGGGGCTGGGCGCTTTGGCCGGGCTGTACCTTGCAGTGCGGGAGGGCAAGCGGTTCGGTATTCCGCAGGAATTCTTCATGGATATGCTGTTGCTCGGCGTTCCTTCCGCAATCATCGGGGCGCGTATTTATTACGTGGCCTTCACCTGGGATGAGTACAAGAACAACATTGTGGATGTCTTTAAAATATGGAACGGTGGCATCGCCATTTATGGGGCGCTCATCGGAGCTATTATATGTGCGATCATTTACTTCCGGTATAAAGGCTATCCATTCTGGCGTGTCGCTGACATTTGCGCTCCAGGTCTCTTGGCGGGCCAGATGATCGGCCGCTGGGGCAACTTCGTTAACCAGGAAGCCTACGGCGGACCGGCGAGCGAGACCTTCCTGCGGAAGACGCTGAATCTGCCGGATTTCATCGTGAATCAAATGTATATAGAGAAGGATTTGGCATATCACCATCCGACTTTTCTGTATGAATCGCTGTGGAGCCTCGCCGGTATCGTGCTGATCATGATCATTCGCCGTCAGCGTTTTGTCCGCTCGGGCGAGATCTTTTTGTCCTATTTCATCTGGTATTCGATCGGACGTTTCTTCATTGAAGGTCTTCGTACGGACAGCCTTGCGTTTAAGGGAAGCAGCGGCTTGGCCTCCTTCCTGAATGCGCTGTGGTCGCCGATGAAGGGCCTGGGCTTCGAGCAGGGATATTTGAACCCGGACTACGGCAACATCCGGACCTCCCAGCTGCTGGCACTGCTGATCATTCTGGCAGCGATCGTGCTGATCGTGATCCGCCGGAACACGGCGGCAGGCAAAGTTCATTACTTGGACCCGATCATTCCGACCAAGCGGCAGACCGAAGGAACTGTTCTGACCGAGACTGCCGATCAGGCCGACTCGTCTACGCCGGGACCTTCCGCCCAGCCATCCGAACTATCTGATCCGCCTTCGGAGGAGGAGAAAAAGGAGCATTAATCCATGATTGAATGTGTTCTATTTGATTTAGACGGTACGATTGTCAACACCAATGAGCTGATTATCAGCTCTTTCATGTACACGCTGGAGCAGCATGCGCTGCCTGCGCTCACGAGAGAGCAGATGATTCCTTATATGGGCACAAGCCTTCCGGCCCAGCTGCGCGTTTTTACAAATCTGGAGGATGTGTCTCCGCTCGAGGCGTCTTACCGCCACTATCAAACGGAACATCATGACGAGCTGATCAAGGCTTTTCCCAATGTGAATGAAACGCTGGAAGTGCTGCGCAGCCGGGGAATCAAGCTTGGCGTGGTGACGACCAAGATCCGGCCGAATACGATCCGGGCGCTGGAAATGTTCGATCTGCTGAAATATATGGATACGATTGTCACATTGAACGATGTAGAGAAGGTTAAACCGCATGCGGAGCCGGTGCTGACCGCGGTCGGCAATCTGGAAGTCAACCCGGAGAAGACGCTGATGGTCGGCGACAGTCCTGTCGATATCCAGTCGGGAAAGAATGCGGGTGTTCTGACGGCTGCCGTGGCCTGGTCGCTTAAGGGCGAGGAGATGCTGCGCGAGTATGAGCCGGATTTCATCCTGCAGGATATGACCGATCTCTGTGATCTTGTCGGCGGGGGCGGAACAAGCCTGTGAGCAGGAAGGTGACCCGCTATCCCGTGGAAGGGCATAATGCGCTCTGGTATATTTACCGTACGGTAAGCCCCTGGAAGGGCGTTAAGAACTTTATTTTTATTCAAATTGCGCGCTACTGCCCGATCCTTCCGGTCAAGAACTGGATTTACCGCCGTGTGCTGGGGATGAAGGTAGGGAAGCATACGGCTTTTGGACTCATGGCGATGGTAGATGTGTTCTTTCCGGAGCTGATCACGGTTGGGGAGAATTCGGTTATTGGCTATAATGCCACCATTTTGGCTCACGAGTATTTGATCAAGGAGTACCGGCTCGGCGAGGTCGTCATTGGGGAAAATGTGCTGATCGGCGCCAATACAACGATTCTGCCGGGTGTAACGATCGGAGACGGGGCGGTGGTCGCCGCAGGCTCGGTCGTGCACCGGGACGTGCCGCCGGGAGCATTCGTCGGAGGGAATCCGCTGAGGGATCTCGGCAGGAGTGAAGGACGGGAAGCGGGAGAATAATCTTGAGCTTCCCCTGTTCGCCGTTACTGTAGGGTACACCGCAGCCGGCCGGAGGGCCGGTCCGGGAACCGCAACGATGCACTGATGATTCATCGAGCGGAAGATTTGCAGGAGGAGAATATGGGACAAAAAGAACGCATTCCGCAGCTGGATATTTTTCGGGCCATCTCGATCTTCGCGGTGCTCGCGATCCACGCAACCTCGCGGACGCTGGCGGAGACGCTGAATACGCCGCTGTTTCATCCGTTTTTATTTATCAATAAATTCAGTCAGTTCGCCGTACCTTCGTTTGTATTCTTAAGCGGGTTCGTGCTCTTCTACAATTATATCGACCGGCCGCTCACCGGCAGGATGCTGGGTACATTCTACCGCCGAAGACTGACTTATATCATTGTGCCTTATGTGGTGTTCTCGGTGCTGTATTTTGTGATGAAGGTGACGGCCGGCAGCCAGTGGGGACTGCCCCCTGTTGAGCTGGCGTCCAAGCTGGGCAAATATTTGATCACGGGAACGGCTTATACGCACTTATATTACGTGATTATTATTATCCAGTTCTATATCCTGTTTCCGCTGCTGCTCTGGTGTCTGCAGGCAAGCCGCCGTCTGGCCGCCGTGGCCCCGCTGATCGGGCTTGCGCTGCAGTGGGCGTTCATTGTTCTCAACAAGTACATGGTCAACCACGGTTACTGGCATGTGTCGAAGGGAAGTCTGGCGATTACGTATTTCTCGTACTTTCTGCTGGGCGCTTCCATTGGGGTCTTCTATCCGAAGCTTAAGTCATGGCTGAAAATAACGGAATCCAAGCCGACACCAAGCCGACTGGCGGGCTGGATTGGGCTGTGGGTGCTCTGGATCGCCGCCGGTATTGCGCATGTGGAGCTCTGGTACAACAATTACACGCATAAAACAGTCATCAACACCTTCTGGTTCGAAGGAGCGTCCAATGCGCACGCCCTGCTGTCGTGTCTTGTACTCTTCCAGCTGTCTTTCCTGCTCTACGGAGCGGGGCAGCGGCTCGGAACACGGCTTCTGCTCTCCGCTGGAGCGTGCTCCTTCGGCATTTACCTGATTCACCCGGCTGTGCTGTTCTTCTACCGTAAGATCGGATTCCACGGCGGTTATGCCGCTTATACGCTGGCGATTGCCGGCGGCTGGCTGGCCGCGCTTGCAGTATCCTGGATTATCGTGGGACTGGCTTTCCGCTATTTGGGGCTGTCGTGGGTGCTGTTCGGAACGGCACCGAAGCGCGAGGTGAAGCAGTCACAGCATGTGCAGGCGATGTAAAGCCGCAGGATCATATGATAAAAAGAAAAGGTCTGTCTATGGAAGCTCCGTCTTCCAGGGACAGACCTTTTGTCATGCAAGGCGGAGAACAGCTTCTCCGGCCTGCTTGTACTGGATACGGATGATCGCCTTGTAAGACACTTCAGATAGCGGAATTAGGTAAATGCTGATGAAGAGTTCCCGAACACTCGGACGTTCACGGGAAAAGAGATATAATGAAAGCATCGCCATGCTGAACTTAATAGTATTTTGCAGATGAACTTCAGCACACTTCGTAATTGACTAAAAATAACACGGCATGGTACGATATCATGGACGCTTTACTTTACTACCACTTTACCATAATGAAGTATTCGGATGTTCACCACACGCCTGTACAGACAGCCGATGCTCATTTTCCAATAACCGACGAGGTGAAATTCGTTATGTCCAAACCGAAGGGCTTTGAGAAGCCGACCGGCTTCCGGGATTATCTTCCGCATGCCGTAAGGAAGCTGCGCAGGATCGAGAATGATGTGCTCGAATGTATGAATCAGTGGGGGTATCGGCAGATCATGACCCCTACGCTGGAATATTACGATACGGTCGGAGTCGCCAGCTCGACTTCGGATCAGAAGCTGTTTAAACTGCTCAACAACCGGGGCCAGGCACTTGTGCTGCGTTCCGAGATGACCGCACCCGTGGCCCGCGTCGTCTCCTCGCTGCTGAAGGATGAGCCGCTGCCGCTTCGCCTGTCCTATCACGCGAATGTGTTCCGGGCGATTGAGGAGGAGGCGGGCCGTGAGGCCGAATTCTACCAGACGGGCGTTGAGCTCGTCGGCGACGACTCGCCGGAAGCGGATGCCGAGGTTGTGGCGCTGGCGATCGCCTCGCTGCAGGCTGCGGGCGTTCAGACCTTTAAGATTGCCATAGGGCATGTCGGCTTCCTGAACGGGCTGTTCCAGGAGGTAGCCCCGGACCGGCCGGATGTTCAGGAAGAGCTGAAGAGCCATTTGCTGGATCGCGATTATGTCGCCTTCCGGGATGCGCTCGGGAAGCTGAAGCTGAACGAAACACAGCAGGAGGAGATGGACGGGCTGCTTCGTCTGCGCGGCGGAAAAGAAATCTGTGGTCAGGCGCTGAGTCTCAGCAGCAATCCGCTGGCCCTCGCCTCCATCACGCATCTATGCAAGGTCTGGGAGGTGCTGGAAGCTTACGGCGTATCCCGCCATGTGCTGATCGACCTGACGATGGTCGGCGACTTCAGCTATTATACGGGCATGACGTTCGAAGGCTACGCGGCGGAGCTTGGCTTCCCGGTATGCAGCGGCGGCCGCTACGATAATCTGCTTCAACAGTTCGGCCGCTCCGTTCCGTCGACCGGCTTCTCGCTGAAGACGAACCGGATTCTGGATGGAGTCCGCACCGAAGACAAGGGACCCGAGCTTCCGATTCTTGTCCAATACGATGCTGCTAACCGCAGTAAGGGACTTGAGGAAGCGGCCAAGCTGCGGCTAGAAGGACGTGTCGTCGTTACCCGGATCGTAGGCAGCCTGGAGGATCTGGCTCCTGCGGAGCCGGGCGGCGGAACTGGAGCTGGGCGCTACAAAGAGATTTATACGTTCACCGAGTTCGCAGGCAGACGCGGCTGAAGCGAAGGAAGAAGGAACGGGCTGTGATCCGGATTGAAATAGCATCTTATTCTTGAAGCAGAAAGGCGGACAAGAGCAAATGGCGCAGATATTGAAGGTGGCTATGCCGAAGGGCCGCATATACAACAAGGCGGCGGAGCTGTTCCGCTCCGCGGGACTGCCGATCCCGCCGGAAGGCGAGGCTTCGCGGAAGCTGGTTATTCCGCTTCCGGAAGCGGGAATGGAGTTTATTCTGGCGAAGCCGGTGGATGTGCCGACTTACGTCGAATACGGCGCGGCTGATATCGGCATTGTCGGCAAGGACGTACTGCTGGAGGAAGATCGCGACGTGTATGAACTGCTGGATCTCGGCATCGCGCGCTGCCGGATGTCGATCATCGGTCTCCCCAACTGGGAGCCGGGCATTCATCAGCGGGTTGCGACGAAGTATCCGAACGTCGCCTCCCGGTATTTCCGGGAGCAGGGCCAGCAGGTCGAGGTGATCAAGCTGAACGGCTCCATCGAGCTGGCTCCGCTGATCGGCCTGGCCGAGCGGATCGTCGATATGGTGGAGACGGGGCAGACGCTGCGGGAGAACGGGCTTGTGGAGCAGCTGAGCATTTTTGAAATCACCAGCCGGCTTGTGGCGAACCGGGTTAGCTACCGGATGAAGAATACGGAGATTCAACAGCTGTGCGACCGGCTTCAAGCTGTGATCGCCCAGCCGAGCCTGTAGAGCCTGCGGAGGCAATGACCGAGAGCAGGACAGCCAGAACGGGCGAGAGCAGAGCAGCCGTCTGGCGAACGTACTGAACCTATCAGAACGTACATACAGGCTGAAGACTTCGCCGGTTACCGGCAGATCATAGTTCAAACCTAGGATAGATCATGCGAACGGCCATTGTGGCCGGGCCGCCGATTATAGAAGGAGGAAGAGCAGTGAAGGTGCAATCCAGCAGGGATTTCAAGCTGCAGCGGGAAGTGGACTACGGAACGCCGGAGCAGAACAAGGCCGTGAAAGAGATCGTGGCCGCCATCAAACAGGAGGGCGACGCCGCCCTGTTCCGGTACACGGAGAAATTTGACGGCGTCCGGCTTAGCGAGAACAATATCCGGGTCACGCAGGAGGAGCTTCAGGGGGCCTATGCTGAAGTGGAGGACTCGTTCGTCTCGGCGATCCGGGCAGCGGCGGACAATATCCGCGCCTTCCATGCCAGACAGAAGCGGAATTCCTGGATGGATCTGCAGCCCGACGGCACGATTCTCGGCCAGGTAATCCGGCCGCTGCAGCGGGTCGGCGTCTATGTACCCGGCGGGAAGGCTTCCTATCCCTCTTCCGTCCTCATGAACGTCATTCCCGCACAGATCGCCGGCGTGCCGGAGATCGTAATGGTAACGCCGCCGGCTACGGGCGGCAAGGCAGGTATCGACCCGTACATTCTGGTGGCCGCCGCCGAAGCGGGCGTGAACGAGATTTACCGGGTCGGGGGAGCCCAGGCCGTTGCCGCGCTGGCTTTCGGCACGGACTCAATCGCCCCGGTCGACAAGATCTGCGGACCGGGGAACATCTACGTCGCGCTGGCTAAGCGCGAGGTGTACGGCGCCGTCGATATCGACAGCATCGCCGGTCCGAGCGAGATCGTCGTGCTGGCGGATGACAGCGCGGAGCCGTCCTACATCGCCGCGGACCTCTTGTCGCAGGCGGAGCACGACGAGATGGCGTCGGCGATTCTCGTGACGCCTTCGCAGACGCTGGCGGACGCGGTATCCGCCGAGGTCGAGAAGCAGCTTCGGGCGCTGCCCCGCGAAGCCATCGCCCGCGCCTCCGTTGAGAACTACGGCGCCATTATCGTCGTGGAGAACCTGGAAGAGGGGATTTCCGTGGTCAACCGGCTGGCGCCGGAGCATCTGGAAATCGTCGCCCAGGACCCGATGGGGCTGGCCGGAGCGATCCAGAACGCTGGTGCGATTTTCCTTGGACCGTACAGCTCGGAGCCGGTGGGGGACTATTTTGCCGGACCGAATCACATCATACCGACGAACGGCACGGCGCGGTTCTCTTCGCCGGTTGACGTCGACGATTTCATCAAGAAATCGAGTCTGATCTATTACAGCAAGGAAGCGCTCCTGCGCGACGGCGGCACCATTATGGAGCTGGCCCGCCGCGAGGGGCTGGAAGCACATGCGAGAGCCGTGGAAATCCGGCTTACGAACGAAGGGAAAGGTGGAGAAGGGCGTGGAGAATAACGGACAGCTCACAAGGCAGGCGGGCCTTGCCCGCAAGACCAACGAGACGGACATCAAATTGTCCCTGAATGTGGACGGAACCGGACAATCGGAGCTGGAGACCGATGTTCCTTTTCTGAACCATATGCTAGACCTGTTCACGAAGCACGGCCAGTTCGACCTGTCTGTTCAGGCGCGCGGCGACATCGATATCGACGACCACCACACGGTAGAGGATATCGGCATCTGTCTCGGCCAGGCGCTGCGTGAGGCGCTCGGCGACAAGAAGGGCATCAAGCGCTACGCAAGCGTCTTTGTGCCGATGGATGAGGCGCTGGCACAGGTCGTGATCGATATCAGCAACCGGCCGCATTTCGAATACCGGGCGCAGTATCCGTCACAGCAGGTAGGCAGCTTCTCGACGGAGCTCGTGCATGAATTTCTGTGGAAGTTCGCGCTGGAGGCACGGCTGACGCTGCACGTTATCGTGCATTACGGCTCCAATACGCATCACATGATCGAAGCTGTGTTCAAGGCGCTGGGACGCGCGCTTGACGAGGCGACGACGATCGATCCCCGGGTGAAGGGCGTCCCCTCGACGAAGGGAGTGCTGTAATCCATGAGCGTGGTGGCTATCGTCGATTACGGGATCGGTAATCTGCACAGCGTCAGCAAAGCGATTGAGCGTCTGGGCCATACGCCGCTGATCACGGGCAAGGCTGGGGAGATTCTGGCCGCGGACCGGGTGATTCTTCCAGGCGTCGGCGCCTTTGGCGACGCGATGGATCATCTGCGCCAGAGCGGCATGGATAAGGTGGTCAAGGAGGTGGCGGCCGAAGGGCGCCAGCCGCTCCTCGGCATCTGCCTTGGCATGCAGCTGCTGTTCACACGCGGTGAGGAATACGGCGTGCATGAAGGTCTGGACCTGCTTCCGGGAAATGTCGTCCGGTTTGAGGCCCGGGAAGGCTATAAGGTGCCGCATATGGGCTGGAACCGGCTGGAGTTCCTTCAGCCGGAGCATCCGCTTCTGAAGGGGCTGGAAGCCGGCCATGTCTACTTCGTGCACTCCTACCACGCGCTGGTGGAGCGCAGGGAGGATCTGCTGGCGGTGACCGAGTACGGCCATCCGGTGACGGCGGTTGTCGGCCGGGGGAATGTGATGGGGATGCAGTTCCATCCGGAGAAGAGCGGAGAGCTCGGCAGGAAGCTGCTGCAGAATTTCCTGGAGCTCTGACGGTTCCGGGCATCGACCAGAAGCTTTATTAACGAATTTAGCAAGGGGAAAGCGGGGAGCGCCAACAATGTCTTCTTTTATCGTATATCCGGCGATTGATATCCGGAACGGCAAATGCGTCCGGCTGTTGCAGGGCGATTATAATCAGGAAACGGTCTACGGCGACAGTCCGCTGGATATGGCCAAATCATGGGAGTCGCAGGGCGGGGAGTTCATCCACCTTGTCGATCTGGACGGCGCCAAGGCTGGCCATCCCGTCAACGTCGAGCTGATTGGCTCCATCGCGAAGGGCGTTCAGGTGCCTGTTCAGGTCGGCGGCGGTCTGCGGACGCTGGAGGATGTGGAACAGTTGCTGTCGCTCGGCGTTGGCCGCGTCATTATCGGCACCGCCGCGATCAACGACCGGGCCTTTACGGAGAGCGTGCTGGCCAAGTACGGCTCCAAGGTGGCCATCGGCATTGACGCACGCGATGGCTATGTCGCCACGCATGGCTGGCTGAATACCTCCGAGGTGCTTGCCACCGAACTGGCCAAGGAGCTGGCGTCCAAGGGCGCCGAGACGTTTATCTATACCGATATTTCCCGTGACGGCATGATGCAGGGGCCGAACATCGAAGGCATCCTCGCGATGGCGCAGGCGAGCGGCAAGACCGTTATCGCCTCCGGCGGCGTGACCAGCCAGGATGATCTGGTACGTCTGCGTGCGCACAGTGACAGCGGCATTGGCGGCGCGATCGTCGGCAAGGCGCTGTATACCGGCAATATCAAGCTGCCCGAGGCGCTGGCGGCTTTGAAGTAAGCATTCCGGTGCCCCTGGCTGACGACAACAGGCCAGGGGTTTTTCGGGGCCGGCGCCGTTTGGAGAAGGGCTTTGTGAGGCGCCGGACTGAACTGGCTTTTGATCAGACCATTATGCAAGGCAGGAGCTTCCATGTGAACCCTGATCGGATACAGAGGATTCTAGGATAGGAGGTTGCATTCATGCTGGCTAAACGCATCATTCCCTGTCTGGATGTCAAAGACGGGCGGGTAGTAAAAGGCGTGAATTTTGTTAACTTGCGCGACGCCGGCGATCCGGTGGAGCTTGCGGCCATTTATGACCGGGAGGGCGCAGATGAGCTGGTGTTTCTCGACATTTCCGCGTCAGTGGAAGGCCGGGCGACGATGGTCGAGGTTGTGCGCCGGACGGCGGGGGAAATCTCCATCCCGTTCACGGTAGGCGGCGGCATCTCGTCGCCGGAGGACATGAAGCGGATTCTGCGGGCGGGAGCCGACAAGATCGGCATCAACACCGCGGCCGTCAACAATCCGCAGCTGATTCTGGAAGGCGCGCGGCGCTTCGGCTCCCAGTGCGTTGTCGTGGCGGTTGATGCCAAGTACAATGAGAGCTGGGGCGAATGGGAGGTCTATACCCACGGCGGACGCAAGCCAGCCGGGATTCGGACGCTGGAATGGGTCAAGGAAGCCGAGCGGCTGGGAGCCGGTGAAATTCTGCTTACCAGCATGGATGCCGACGGTACGAAGGACGGCTTCGACATCAAGCTGACCTCTGCGGTCAGCAGCCTGATTGATATCCCAGTGATCGCTTCCGGCGGCGCGGGCCGGATTGAACATTTCCATGAAGTGTTCACCGAAGGGAAGGCGGATGCCGGACTTGCCGCAACGATTTTTCACTATAAGGAAATTGCGATCGGCGATTTGAAGGCCGACTTAAAACAAAAGGGTGTGGAAATTCGATGAGCCAAATTCAAAACGATGCAGCACAGATTATCGAACAATTAAACTGGAACGAAGCCGGTCTGCTGCCGGCGATTGTACAGGACGACAAGACGCAAGAAGTGCTGATGATGGCCTACATGAACCGGGAGTCGCTGAAGCTCTCGCTCGAGAGCGGAGAGACGTGGTTCTGGAGCCGTTCGCGCGGCGAACTGTGGCATAAAGGCGGAACCTCGGGCAACACGCAGGCGATTTCATCGATCCATTATGACTGCGACGCTGACACGCTGCTGGTAAAAGTGAAGCCGGAAGGTCCGGCATGCCATACAGGAGAGGTGTCCTGCTTCTACCGTGAGCTTCCGTTGGGCGGCCAGACTGCTGCTGGCAAGCCGGGGGCTGACGCTGAGGCCGAAGCTGCCGCAGACGGCGGACGTTTTGCCGTGCTGGCGGAGCTGGAGCGTATTATTGCTGAACGGGAAGCGGAACGCCCTGAGGGCGCCTATACGACGTACCTGTTCAACAAAGGCGTCGATAAGATCCTGAAGAAGGTCGGCGAGGAAACGGCCGAGACGATTATTGCCGCGAAGAATAAGGACAACGCGGAGCTGCGCCTTGAGGTTAGCGATTTGATCTACCATCTGCTGGTTCTGCTGCAGGAGCGCAAGCTCCCGCTCGACGAGATTATGGCCGAGCTGAGCGCGCGCCACGAGCGTCCCCGCCGCGACTAGGAGGGTAAAGTCCATGCAGATCGACTATCATACCCATCACGAGCGCTGCGGACATGCCGTCGGCAAGCTGGAAGACTATGTGCGCCGCGGGATCGAGCTTGGGCTGGATCATCTGGGGCTGTCCGATCATCTGCCGCTGATTCATGTGGACCCGGCCTCCTATTATCCGGAGATGGCGATGCCGCTTGAGGAGCTTCCCCGTTATGTGGAAGAATGCCTGGAGCTCAAGGAACGCTACCGGGGCGTGATCGAGATCCGTGTCGGGCTTGAAGCCGATTATATCGAAGGCTACGAGGATCGCATCCGCGAGCTGTTGGCGCCTTACCCCTGGGATTACCTGATTGGCTCGGTACATTTCCTCGGTGAGTGGGATATTACCGACTTCCGCCAGGTTCACGGCTGGGAAGGCCAGGATGCCCTTGAAGTCTACCGGCGCTATTACCGTGCGGTGAGACAAGCCGCTTCCTCGGGGCTGTACGATATTATCGGCCACATGGATGTAATCAAGCGCTTCGGCTACGGACCGGACACCGCCGAGGGGCGGGCCGAGGTCCGCGAGCTGGAGCGGAGCGCGCTTGAAGCCATTGCCGAAGCGGGCATCGCCATGGAGCTGAACGCCTCGGGTCTCACCAAACCGTGCGCGGAAATGTTCCCGGCGCCCCATGTGCTGGCGCAGGCGCTTACGCTGGGCATCCCGCTTACGCTGGGCTCTGACGCGCATGATCCGGCGAAGCTGGGGGAAGGCCTTGGCGAAGCACGCAGGCTTCTGCGGGACACGGGATTCCGTGAGCTTGCAGTATTTGAAGGCCGGCGCCGCATGAGCGTCCCTTTGACGGAATAACCATGCAAGTATAGGAGGGATGTTATGCAGCACCATTCTTTGCGTATTTTCTCGGGTTCATCGAACCCGAAGCTGGCGTCGGACGTGGCTGCCCGGCTCGGCGTGGAATTGGGCAGGATCAAGCTGACCCGTTTCAAGAGCGGTGAAATTTACGTGCATTATGAGGAAAGTATCCGGAATTGCGACGTCTTTCTGCTGCAATCCCTCTCCCATCCGATCAATGAGCTGTTCGTGGAGCTGCTGGTTATGATCGACGCGGCCAAACGGGCATCGGCCCGGACGGTCAACATCATCATTCCGTACTATGGCTATGCGCGTCAGGAACGCAAATCGGCGCCGCGGGAGCCGATCTCCGCGAAGATGGTCGCCGACGTGCTGACAACCGCCGGAGCGACGCGTGTGCTTACGATCGACCTGCACGCGGCGGCAATCCAGGGATTCTTCAACATCCCCGTCGATCATCTGACCGCGCTCGATCTGATCAGCGGCTACCTGAAGACGAAGCAACTGGAGGATGTGGTGGTCGTATCCCCCGACGCCGGCCGGGCCTCCATGGCCGAGAAGCTGGCAAGCCGCCTGGATTCGCCGTTCGCGATCATGATCAAGAAACGTCCGGCCCATAATGAATCGGTTATTACTCATGTTATCGGGGACGTGGAAGGCCGGACCCCGGTTATCATCGAGGATCTGATTGATACCGGAACCACCATCGTCAATGTGGTGGAAGGGCTGAAGGAGAGAGGCGCGAGAAACAGCATCGTCTGCGCCACGCATGGCCTGTTCTCGGGCCCGGCGCTCGACCGGCTGGAGAATCCCGGTATCGAGGAAGTGGTCGTTACCGATTCCATCGCGCTGCCGGAGGGCCATTCGAGCCGCTTCACGGTTCTGTCGGTCGCGCCCATGCTGGCGCGGGCCACTCGTATTATCATCGAAGGCGGCTCTATCGACAAGCTGCTCGAAGACGCGGGAATCTGATACTCCCCGTCTTCTTTTTTTTGCCGGGCCTTTTGATACGGCGGGTAGAACCACCGCCAATTCTTCCGGTTTTTATCCAAGCCTCGCGGCCGCTTCCGGTTGAGCCCCTTTCATGGTTTTGTGGTATACTGTGTGATGACAGCCGGGAACGGCAAGAGGGCGGCCAGTTATGACCGCCCCTGAGGCGTCTCACGGAATGAAAGGGTTAAGGAAGCTTACAAGGGAGGTGCCTTGCTTCCATGATAGAACAGACTTCAGAGCCGCACGGATCAATGGATAAAGTGATTCCGGTCGCTCTGAACGCAAATTTTTTCTTTGAACGGGCCGTGCGTTCGCTGGACCGCTTCCAATATGAGAAGGCGCTCAAAAATTTCCGCAAAGCGGTTGAGTACGAACCCGAAAATGCGGTTAATCATTGCAATATGGCTGGCATCCTGTCGGAGATGGGAGATTATGAGGAGTCCAACACCGTGCTGGCCCATGTGCTGGAGAAGGTCGACCCTTCGATGACGGAATGCCATTTTTATATGGCGAACAATTACGCCAACATGGAGAACTTCGAGGAGGCCGAGCGTTCGCTGATCGCTTATCTGGAGGAAGACGACAGAGGGGAGTTCATGGCGGAATCGGAGGAACTGATGGAGCTGCTGCATTACGAGCGCGGCCGTCCCGTTCCGCTGCACCGGATTCGCAGCCGCAAGGGCGTGGTGGAGCATGACCGGGCCCGCATGCTGCTGGAACGGGGCGAATTTCCGGAAGCCGTGGCCCTGCTGGAGGAGATCATCGAGAATGCCCCCGGCTTTCAGGCGGCGCATAATAATTTGGCCTTGGCCTATTTCTATATGGGACGGTTTGGCAAGGCCAAGGAATGTATATACGAGGTGTTGAAGCAGGAGCCCGGCAATCTGCATGCGCTGTGCAATCTGGCAATCTTCCTTCAATACGAAGGAGACCGGGAGACGCTGGAGGGATTGCTCCGCATGCTGGAGGTCACCGTGCCGTTTCACCGGGAGCATGTGTTCAAGCTGGCGACGACCATGGGCATTCTGGGCCGTCACCGGGTCGCCTACGGTCATTTCCGCCGTCTCCTGAAGGATGAGGAGGTCGGCGGCGATGCCGGGCTCTACCACTACTGCGCGGCCGCAGCTTGCAACAGCGGCCTGCGGCGCGAGGCGGAGCGCTGCTGGCGGCAGGCCGCCAAGCTGGACCCCGACTCAGCGGTTCCCCGCTTCTTTCTCAATCAGCTGCTCCAGTCTTCCGCAGAGGGAACGGCGCTTCCAGTTGTCAGCTATAACTATCAGCTTCCCTTTCAGGAGCAGCTGAAGCAGTGGAAGGAGAGCAGCGGCAGCTTCGCCAAGGAAGTGAAGGCAAATCCGCTGCTGCGTTCCTCCTTCTTCTGGGCGCTGCGCTACGGCGATGACAGCCTGAAGCAGCAGGTTACCGACGCGCTGAGCTGGATCGGCGATCAGGAGCTGACGCTGGCGCTTAAGGAGCTGCTGCACGAGCCCGGTAAAGAGGGGCAGCAGGAGGAAGCCGGCCTGGCCCGGCTGCACAAGCTGATCGGCATGGAGGCGGAGAAGGAGCCCCCGGGCGAAGGCAAAGGGCGTCTGCCCGGGGTGTAAGCTTAGCAGAATAACGGCTTTGGCCCGCCCAAGCGCTTCTCTTGGGCATAATAGGATTACAAGCTTGGTGTAACAGCCAAACCTTATCATAATCTGTATTGCGAGGAGGCCATGTTAACGATGTATAAAGCGATTGTAATCGGAACCGGTCCTGCCGGTCTCACTGCCGCCATCTATTTGGCGCGCGCGAACTTGAACCCGCTGGTTATTGAGGGCTTGCAGCCAGGCGGACAGCTGACGACCACGACGGAAATCGAGAACTTCCCGGGCTTCCCGGAAGGCATTCTCGGCCCGGATCTGATGGACAATATGCGCAAGCAGGCTGAACGCTTCGGCGCCGAATTCAAGAGCAGCTGGGTCGATTCCGTCGACTTCTCGCAGCGGCCCTTCAAGGTTAAGGTAGACGGGCTCGGCGATCTGGAAGCCGAGACGGTCATCATCTCCACCGGCGCTTCCGCCAGGTATCTCGGCATCCCGGGAGAGCAGGATAACGTCGGACGCGGTGTCAGCACCTGTGCGACCTGCGACGGCTTCTTCTTCCGCGGCAAGAAGATTATCGTTATCGGCGGCGGCGACTCCGCAATGGAGGAAGCGAGCTTCCTGACGCGGTTCGCGAGCAATGTGACGCTGGTTCACCGCCGCGAGGAGCTGCGCGCCTCGAAGATTATGCAGGACCGCGCGAAGGAGAACGCCAAAATCTCCTGGGCGCTTAACCGTACACCGCTTGAAGTCGTAACAGGCGAGACCGGCCTCAAGGGCCTGCTCGTCCGCAATAACGAGAGCGGAGCCGAAGAGCTGATCGAGGTCGACGGCGTGTTCGTGGCGATCGGCCATACGCCGAATACGGCGTTCCTCGGAGGCCAGATCACAACCGACGAGAACGGTTATATCATGGTTCGTCCCGGAACGACGGAGACGAACATTCCCGGCGTCTTTGCCTGCGGCGACGTGCAGGATACACGCTACCGCCAGGCGATCTCGGCGGCGGGAACCGGATGCATGGCGGCCATGGATGCCGAGAAGTATCTGGAAGGCGTCATGGTGCATGACTGGAGCGAAACGCTGGATAAATAACGCCGAGATTTCCTTGAGGCGAATAAGAAAGCCGGATTCTTCCCGAGAGAAGAGTCCGGCTTTTTGTCGCATTCATCTGTCTGTACTTGTCAGTATCCGTCTGTACTTGTCAGCATTCGCCTGTGCTTGCGTACCTGTCTACACTTGTGGCATTCATCCGCACTTATGGTATTCGCCTGTGCTTGCCGTGTACCCGTCCGCACTTGCCGTATTCATCCGTAAGTTATATTCAACTGCGTCCGTCGTGCTCCTTCCGCCGCTGAGCGCTCCCGGCTTCGGAATCTATAGGGCCACTCCGACGGCAGAGGCGGTCGGCGAGTGGAACCAGATTTTGCGGAAATCGATCAACCCGCACTCATTGAGGGAGATACCCTGGATGGAAGAGTGGAACCGGGTGTTGTTCTTCCTGTGAATGAGGAACAAGACGTCGGCATTCTGCTGCAGCATCTCCTCAAGCTTCCGGAGCTTGAACCGCCGAAGGCCGGGATCGGGCTCTGCCATCACGGAGATGGCCGCCTGTTTCATTTCAGCCGCAAGCGCGCCTTTCAGGAAGGCCGGGAAGAAATGCTTCTGCAAATAAAGCTCAAGCTCGCAGATTTCATTGCGGATGGCGATTTCGATCAAGTGGCAGTCCCGCTGCGCCATAAATTCCGGATCGGTCATTTGACCGGGAGAGCACTGCTCAAACTCCAGATTCACGCCATAAGAACGGCACTGCCGAGCGATCCACTCCGCTTCCGGGGAATGCTTGGCATATGCATATAACCGGAGCGTCTCTCCCTGATAGTCGCTTTGGGCGAGCAGGGCGGAAATCTCGGCTTTCTCCGGAGACTTTCTCCGCCGGATTCCGGCCGTCTCGACGCTGTCTTGATAGTGGAAGTTGTAGGCCGGGTGAATCCGGTTGTCCCCAAGCTCCGCAATCATTGCCTCCCGGTCAATAATCCGGTCGATCGCCGCGCGGAAGTAAGGATTGTGCTGGGGCCCGCTTTTTCTCTGATTGAACACAAGCAGGCTGCAGCCGGAGAAGATCGACTCCACCTCCAGCCACTTGGCGTCCATCCCCGCGTTCAACACCATATAGCCGTTAAAAGTGTTCGGCTGCGCGCACGTCGCGCAGGACCAGTCCGGTTCTTTCAGAAGCCCGTCTTCACGCTCCGACAAGCACAGAATTTCCACCCGGTCGATATGGGGTCTACCCCGATAATAGGCGGGGTTCGCCTCAAGAACGCAAATCCCAGCGTCATACCGGACAAGCCGGAAGGGACCGGTTCCCGACGGATGCTTGAGCAGCGCCGTATCCTCCTGCCCGATCATATCGGAGGGAAGGATGGAGGCCGCTTTGGCGGACAGGAAGTGCAGAAACAGAGCGCCCGGCGCGCTGAGCTGGAAGCGGACGGTTTTGCGATCCAGGGCTTCAATCTTGCTGATCGTCTGAAACATCCAGCTCTGGGCATGCCGCTGCGGCTCCAGACGGAGCCGGTTCAGGCTGTAGACGACATCCTCGGCTGCGACCTCCCGCCCATGATGGAACAGAACCCCCTTGCGAAGGTGAAACACCCATTCCTTCATATCGATGGAGTGCTCCCAGGAATGGGCAATGGCGGGACTGACGGTGCCGCTCCGATAATCGAAGTCCACGAGCGTATCATAAATATGGCCGATCACATGCGCATCGAATGCAAAATGAATAGCGGCGGGGTCCAGTGTCTGGATGGAGCGGTATACGGGAAAACGGAGCGTATCCAGCTCAGCGCCACTCTCGGAGCCGATGGTTCGGTTGACGCCCATCCCGTCCGACAGCCATTCCAGAAAATCATTCTTGAGACGGTGGGACAGCCCGTAGCGCTCGATCAGCTCCAGCGCCTCCCGGACTTCTCCTTTCTTCGTCATCGTGCGGGCTTCCAGCGCCAGCAGTTCCTGCGGATCGGCCAGCACGGTCAAGGTGGAGCTGTGGCCCCGGCCCTGTCCCGGCTGCCAGGCAATCCACTCCAGCTCCGACAGTTTGCGCAGAATCATTTTGACATTCCTCGGGGTGCAGTGCCAGATGCCTGTCAGCGTCTCGACCGTAACCGGAAAAGGCTCCTTGGTTACATGGTCCGGATAAACCGAGGCAAGCTCAAACAAACGCAATGAGGCGAGCATTCAATCGACCTCCTTTATGTTCTTCGGCAAGCTCCGTTCTTAAAAAGGTGAAGGTGTTGGATTGAATTATACCCTTTTTATCCCTTTTCTGATAGCTACAATAAAAGTAACACAGGAACGTTACCTTCCTGATCAAACAAGAGAGGCGGGATAGTGATGGATCATCCGACAATAGCCGAGATGCTGCTGGAGAAGGAGAGGGGAGAGCTTGAACGCTTGGCGGGGGGATATTGGAAGCGCTGTGGGGCGATTTCGATTCCCAAGCCTCTGAATAGAACTCCCCTTTCCCTTTTGACCATCCATATGAAAAAAATCGGCAGGCTGCCCTTTCGTAAAGCGCGGTAAATGCATCTCTCACAATGGAACGGCTCCATCCGGGCAGGACGGGGCTTTTGTTTTTCAAAGGCCGCACCCGCATATTGACTGGCCGCATCCGGATTACAGGCAGTGTGTGGGTAATAGGTGGGAGGACAGTGGAGCTGCCGTGAAAAAGGGCGGTGCATATGATATCCTAATGAGGATGGACAAACCCGGATAATAAGGAAGGTAAGCCTATGGCAGCCACCATTAAGGATATCGCCAAGCTGGCCAACGTGTCTCATACAACCGTATCCAGAGCACTCAATAACAGCCCGCTGATTAAGGAGAATACGAGACAACGCATTGCTGAAATCGCGGCCCAACTGAATTATACGCCGAATTATAACGCGAAGAGTCTTGTCATGCAGCGCTCTTACACCATCGGTCTGTTTTTTACAAGCATTGCAAAAGGCACCTCGCCCAGCTTCTTCTCCGATACGTTCAGGGGGGTCAACCGGGTGGTCGACGTCGACTACAACCTGTCCGTGCGGGGCATAGACGATTACCAGGATTATTCCCCCGTTCACAGCAAGCGGTTCGACGGCATCATTCTCATGAGCCAGAGCGAAGCCGATAATGAATTTATGCATCACGTGCTACAGCATGGAATTCCGCTGGTTGTGCTGAACCGCGTTATTGATGACAGCTCCATTATGAATATTGTCTCAAATGACCGGGAGGGCGCGTACAGCGCAGGAGCGTATCTGATCGAGTGCGGCCATCGCGATATCGCCCTTATTGAAGGAGTGGAGGGTTTCAAGTCGACCGTCGAACGCCGGGAAGGCTTCCTCCGCGCCCTGATGGATCATGATATCCCGGTGCAGGCCGATTATATCGTCCGCGGCAATTACGATATGCAGAGCGGCTATCAGGCTATGACGCAGCTGATGTCTTTAAGCAACCCGCCAACGGCCGTCTTTTGTTCCAATGATGATATGGCGGTAGGCGCAATGAACTATGTGTTCGAATGCGGTCTTCAAGTGCCGGGCGATGTCTCCATCGTCGGCTTTGACGACAGCGGCTTCTCGAGCTTTACCAATCCGTCGCTCACGACGGTGAAGCGGCCGATCGAGACCATCAGCGAGCAGGGCGCGCGCAAGCTGCTTAAGCTGATAAAGGAGCCGACGGAGATTGGAGAGCGAATTCTGATCAATACAGAGCTGATTATCCGAAAATCGGCGGCTCCGCTGATAAAATGAGCATACAGTGATGATCCCGCTCGCCTGCCTGAACGGCGTCGACACGGTGGCCGAGTCCATTCGGCGCGACAAGGCGGGACCGTTCGTCAATCCCCTTACCTTATTCCTGCCTAATATATGAAGAAATAATTCCAACCTGCCTGGAATTATGATTATCCGCCTGTTGCGGCAAATCCCCCTGCTCATGTGACTCTTCTCATAAAGCATCTTATCCCATCATGATACAATGAGAATTATTCTCAGTTACGTATTGAAAAATTCGGCTCACTTGCTGGCGTTCTGGCAGAGGACGGAAGCCAAATCGGGTTAAGGGGGAGAAAAGGATGTATCGGTATTTAAACGGAGTCGAAGCGGGAGCCTCAAGGGAGGCCCGTAGAGGGCTGTTGAAAGAAGTGGTCGATGAGCTGCGGGCCGGTAAATCGGCGGTGGACGTACAGGATCGATTTGAGCAGGCGGTAAGAGGGGTGCATGTATCCGAAATCGCGGCCATGGAGAATGAGCTGATCACCGAAGAGGGCGTGCCCGCTCAGGATATCAAGCGTCTGTGCGCCGTGCACGAGGCCGTATTTCAGGGAACGGTACAGGAAATTCACCGATTCTCAAGTCCCGAAGAGCTGCCGGGACATCCGGTGCATACCTTCAAAAGGGAGAACCGCGATATCGAGCGGCTTGTCAATTTCAAGCTGAAGCTGCATGCCGGTAAATTCCTGAAGCAGGACTCCGCCGCCAACGTCCAGAAGCTGCTTAACGATCTGTCTCTTGTATCGGAGATCGACAGGCATTTCAGCCGCAAGGAAAATTTGCTGTTTCCCTATATACGGAAGTATCAGGCTTACGGGAAGTCCAGCATGATGTGGGGCATCGACGATCATATCCGCGGCTTGATCAAGGAAGCGAGAGCAATGCTGATGCCTTACCGGGGCAACCCGGCGGAGACGGGGAACGCAATTTACCGTCTTATCCGCGAAATCAATCAAATGATCCGGGAAGAAGAACAGGTGCTGCTCCCCGCCGCACTGGAGACGCTGACGGAGAAGGACTGGGCAGGTATGGCCAGAGACAGCGGAGCGATCGGCTATTGCCTGTCGGAACCGGAGGGAGTATGGAAGCCGGATATTCCGGAAGATCATTCCTGCGAGCCTCCGGAAGAAAACCCTTCTGCTGCCGGGCAGCAGGAAGGCGACACCGGTGCAAGGTTGCCTGCCGAGAAGCTGGAGTTGATTCTGAAACATTTGCCGGGGGGACTGACTTTCATTGACCCGGATGGCAGCATTGCATTAACAAGTGGACTTGGAAAATGCGAGTATGCCCACGCGGCTGGACCGGAGACTCTGTTCACGGACGGGCAAAAAGGCATCGACGATCTGGCCGTGCGAAAGCTGCTCAAAGAGTTCCAGTCCGGCCTTAAGGACAGCGGCGATTTCTGGATTCACACATCCGACCAGTTCGTTCATATCCGTTATGCCGCCGTGCGTGATGATTCGGGGAGGTATGCGGGAGCGCTGCAATTCAGCCAGGATATCGCGCCGCTGCGGGGCGCTGGCAGCCGAAAGCGCGTGCCGGACCGGACCGAATCCTTCTAATATCCGAATATTTGGCTATATGGCGGCACACCCGGCCCGGGTGTGCCGCCTTTCCTTGACCGCGGGAAGGGCTTCTATTATAGTGATTAACGTGGGATTTACTATTTTGCTAAAGAAAAAGGTGGCTTGTTTACATGTCGGAAAATATCTACGTAGGCGTGGATTTGGGCGGAACCGCAATCAAGGTGGGCATCTGCAACAGCGAGGGCCATTTATTGCATACTTTTGAGGGGCCTACAGGAACCTCGGACGGTGTCGATACCGTCATTGACAACATCGCGAAATACGTGCGTCAAATTGTTGCTGAATCCCCGTACGAGTGGGATCAGCTTGTCGGTGTTGGGGCGGGAGTAGCCGGCTTCACGAATATTCGCGAAGGCATTATCGTTCTTGCGCCTAACATAGGTTTTCGGGATGTGCCGATCCGCGCCATTCTGGAGGATCGCTTGAACAAGCCGGTCAAAATAGACAATGACGCCAACGTGGCGGCGCTTGGGGAAGCATGGAGCGGTGCGGGCAGAGGCATCGAGAACTGCGTGTGCTATACGCTCGGAACCGGCGTCGGCGGCGGCATCATCATTAATGGCAAGATTTATCAGGGATTCTCCGGCCTGGCCGGCGAGCTTGGCCATATTTCCGTCGTTCCCGATCTGGAAGCCATCCAGTGCGGCTGCGGCAAAATGGGCTGCCTGGAGACCGTATCCTCCGCAACCGGCATTATCCGCATGGCCAATGACGCAGTTGCCCGTGGAGACCGGACCTCGCTGTCTACGGTGGAGAAGATCGCGGCCAAGGAAGTGTTCGACGCCGCCAAGGAAGGCGACGAGGTTGCGATCCGCATCGTGAACCGCGCTGCTTACTACATCGGGAAGTCAATGGCTGCCGTTGCGGCCGTGCTGAATCCTGAAGTGTTCATCATTGGTGGAGGCGTGTCCAAAGCTGGCGAGTTCCTGTTCGAGGAGATCCGCCGCGTATATGCGCAGTTCACTCCCGAGCCGCTTCAGAAAGACGTTAAGATTGTAGCCGCCCAGCTCGGCAATGACGCCGGAATTGTGGGCGCGGCTGGCCTTCTGCTGCGTTCTTAAGCGATATCATTCATTCATATACTAACGTGGGGAGGGAAGCCTGATGACTGAAGAAGAAGTCGTCCCGTCGGCTGCGGCCACCCTTATTATCATTACCGGCATGTCGGGGGCGGGGAAGACCATCGCGGTGCAGAGTCTGGAGGATCTCGGGTTCTTCTGCGTCGACAATCTTCCGCCCGTGCTTATTCCGAAGTTCGCGGAGCTCATCGAGCAATCCAAGGGCAAGATTGCCAAAGTCGCGCTCGTGATTGACCTCCGGGGCCGTGAGTTCTTCACCGCCCTGTCGGAATCGCTGAGCTTTATGAAAGACCAATTTACCATCGGCTGCGAAATTTTGTTCCTCGATGCAACCGATTCCGTGCTGGTGCAGCGTTACAAGGAGAGCAGACGCCGTCATCCGCTGGCTCCCAAAGGCATGCCGCTGGACGGTATTCGGCTGGAGCGGCAAATGCTGGAGGAGCTCAAGGATTCGGCAACCCTTGTCATTGATACGAGCAGCATGAAGCCGGCGCAGCTTAAAGAGAAGATCGTATCCCGCTTTTCCCATCTTGGAAAAAGCACGCTTTCCGTCAATATCACCTCCTTCGGCTTCAAATACGGCATTCCTATCGACGCAGACCTTGTGTTTGACGTACGCTTTTTGCCAAATCCGCATTATGTGGACCATCTTCGGCCCCACACGGGCCAGGACAGCGATGTATACGATTATGTAATGAAGTGGCCCGAAACGCAGGCATTCCTGACCAAGCTGCTCGATATGCTGCATTTTCTGATTCCCCAGTATCACAAGGAGGGCAAATCCCAGATCATTATTGGCATCGGCTGTACGGGCGGCAAGCACCGTTCGGTGGCCATAGCGGAATATCTGGGCAAGATGCTCGGGGTCAGTGAGACGGAATCGGTATCAGTCAGCCACCGGGATGCCGAACGCGACCGGCATTAAGAGAGAAGGGATCAACGTGGCTGAACAACCGGGACAGCGCCCGAAAGTCGTCGTTATGGGCGGCGGCACGGGCCTGTCCGTGATGCTCCGCGGCCTCAAAGAGAAGCCGCTTGATATTACCGCCATCGTAACGGTGGCGGATGACGGGGGAAGCTCCGGCATATTGCGCAATGAGCTGCAGATGCCGCCGCCTGGCGATATCCGCAACGTCCTGACGGCGATGGCGGATGTCGAGCCTTTGATGGCCGAAATTATGAAGTACCGATTCAGCAGCGGGGAAGGGCTTGCCGGGCACAGTCTCGGCAACCTGATTCTGGCTGCGCTTACCGATATTTCGGGCGATTTTGTCACCGCCGTCCGCGAGATCAACCGCCTCTTCGCCGTAAGAGGCCGGGTTCTGCCCGCAGCGGGCGAAGCGGTGGTGCTGAGCGCCGAGATGGAGGACGGCAGCATCGTCACCGGGGAGTCGAAGATCCCCGAGGCCGGAGGCAAGATCCGGCGCGTCTTTCTCGAACCGCCGGATGTCGAGCCGCTGCCGGAAGCGCTGGAGGCGATCCGCGAGGCAGATGCCATCCTGCTCGGCCCGGGAAGCCTGTACACCAGCATTCTGCCGAATCTGCTGGTGCCGAAGCTGGCCGAGGCGGTCGTCGCCTCGGATGCGATCAAGATGTTCATCTGCAATGTGATGACCCAGCCGGGCGAGACCGACGATTACACGGTCAGCGACCATCTGCAGGCCGTATATGATCACATCGGGCTGCATCTGTTCGATTATGTCATTGTCAACAACGGCGAAATTCCGCCCGAGGTGCAGCAGAAATATGCGGAGAAGGGAGCAAGCCCGGTCGAGCTCGACCGGGAGGCGATCGAAGATCCGCGCTACAAGCTGATCGCCGATCGGCTTGTGCTGTTCCGCACCTACCTCCGGCATGATACGGAGAAGCTGAGCCAGCATATTTATCAGCTGGTACAGGACTGGATAACACGAAAGAGGTGAGGACCTTGTCTTTTGCGGCGCTGACTAAAAAAGAACTGACGATGATCGAGAACGGCCCTTGCTGCGACAAGGCGGAGATGTCGGCTCTGATCCGGATGAACGGATCGGTGCAGCTCTCGAGCAAACGGATCGTCCTCGATATCTCAACGGAGAATGCCGCGATCGCAAGGCGGATTTATTCCTTGCTTAAAAAATATTACCAGGTGCATACCGAGCTTCTCGTGCGTAAAAAAATGCGTTTGAAGAAAAATAACGTCTATATCGTCCGCATCCCCGCCCGGGTGGAGGAGATTCTGAACGATCTCAAGATCGTCTCCCAAGGCTTTGTGTTCAACGACGGTATCGACGAGAGCATTGTTCACAAGAACTGCTGCAAACGCGCCTATCTGCGCGGCGCCTTCATGGCGGGCGGCTCGGTCAACAACCCCGAGGGCTCGTCGTATCACCTGGAGATCGCCTCGATGTACGAGGAGCACTGCAAGGCGCTCGTTGAGCTGGCCGATGTTTTTCATCTCAACGCCCGCTGCATCGAGCGCAAGAAGGGCTTCATTCTGTATATCAAGGAAGGCGAGAAGATCATCGAATTCCTGAACCTGATCGGCGCTTACCAGGCCCTGTTCAAATTCGAGGATGTGCGGATCATGCGCGACATGCGCAATTCCGTCAACCGGATTGTGAACTGCGAAACCGCCAATTTGAACAAGACCATCAGCGCGGCGGTACGCCAGATCGAGAACATCAAGTTTCTGGAGAAGGAAATCGGCCTCGACAAGCTTCCCGACAAGCTGCGGGAGGTGGCGGAGGTTCGTCTGGCCCACCCGGATATCAATTTGAAGGAAGTCGGGGAAATGCTCAAAGGCACTGTCAGCAAGTCGGGCGTGAATCACCGGCTTCGCAAGATTGATGAGATGGCGGAGAAGCTTCGGGCAGGGGAATGATATTTTTTTGTAGTGTGGATTCGGTTATAATGATATAATATGATAAAATTATTGTGAAATTTTTGGGGCATATCTTAATTAGGGGGTAAGCGTTTCATGACAAAGCACCCGGTAGTCGTCCGGTTGAAGACGGGGCTTCATGCCCGGCCGGCAGCATTGTTCGTCCAGGAAGCCAACAAGTTCTCGTCCGAGATTTTCGTTGAGAAAGAAGATAAAAAAGTGAATGCCAAGAGCATCATGGGGATTATGAGCCTCGCGATCAGCTCCGGTACGGAAATCTTCATCAGCGCGGAAGGCGCGGACGCCGATCAAGCTGTAGCCGCCCTGACAGGACTTGTCAGCAAGGAAGAGCTGGAGAATCAGTAATAGTCGCAGTCTGAACCCTCTTTGCAATAGGATGTCCGGCAGCGGTTCACCCGTTGTCTAGGCACTTGAACAGGAAGGCCGGCGATACGCAGGTATCGCCCAACCGGCCGCATTATTGAAGAAAAGCCCTGAAAGGGCTTTTTTATTTTGACATAAGGCGATGAATAAAGGTGTGCAACTTTTGCCAATCCTGTCCGTCTAGAAGGTACAATCGCAAAAACATGCGAACGACAAGGGAGGATGGCAACATATGAAGAAGTGGATCAAGCCGGCTGCGGCCGTTTTTATCGCAGGTAGTGTACTGGCGGGTGGAGCAATAGCAGGTGGAATTGTTGACAGACCGCAGAAGGCTTACGCCGAAGAAGTGCAGAAGAATGTGGTAAGCGTCCTCGGCAAGGGAGAGCTCTCCATGAAGCCGGATGTCGTCTATCTGTCGATCGGAGCGGACAGCTCGGCGTCTACCGCCCAGGAAGCCCAGAAGAGCAACGCCGCCAAGATTTCGAAGGTAACGGCGCTGCTGAAGAATACCTGGGGAATCAGCGACAAGGACATTCAGACCGCTGAGTTCTATGTGCAGCCGAATTATACGTACAATGACAAAGAGGGCCAGCAGGTAAAAGGGTATAACGCGCATCATGTCCTCCAGGTGACTTACCGGGATCTGGACAAGGTAGGCTCGCTGCTTGACGCGGCTTCCGCAGCCGGCGCGAACAACCTCGGCAGCGCCCGCTTCGCCGTCGAGGATACTTCGGCCTTCGAAGCACAGGTCATTGAGAAAGCGATGGCGAACGCCGACGTCAAGGCAGGCGCGATTGCCAAAGCCGCCAAGCGGAGCCTCGGACAGGTTCTGTCCGTGAGCCAGGTCGACAATGCCGCATCGCCGGTTCTGTATGCCCAGAGCGAGAGCCTGATGAAGTCATCCGCCGCCGACGCCGGCAGCACGGAAGTTCAGGCGGGAGAAGTGAAGATCACGACTCAGCTCAGCGTCATCTATCAATTGAACTAAACTTTGGGTACAGCGAGGCTTTTACCGCATCCGTCTGGAGGTGGTAAAGGCCTTTTTTATCGTAAAAAGGATTTTATCGACGGTTGAGCACTGTTTCTTTTGTTTAACAAATTGTCATAAGCATCCGCCATATGGGGAGCAACGATGAAGGAATTGTAAGCGGAGATGTAACCCTTGGTCTGCCTTCTTGTCTATATAATGGAAGAGCGGTGTTATTCCCGACATACTCTCACATGAAGAAAGGAACATCAGTTATGAATCTGAACAATCGAATTACGCGCATCCTGGGAGTCGGCTTGCTGTCGGCTGGTCTGCTGGCGGGAGGAACCATTCTTCCAGCTAATCATAGCTGGGCCGCGTCGGCCGCGTCCAAGACCGGTCAAACGTCCATCGTTCTGAAAGTCAACGGCAAGATTAGCACCCAGCAGGGAATCTACCAGAACGGGAAGGTGTGGATTCCGGTATCCTTTTTGAACAAAACCCTTGGCATGCCTCTGTCATATGATAAAGCGGATAGTTCGTATACAATCGGCAAAGGAACGAACCCGCTCAAACTGAGCGTTAACGAATACGGGGTCTTTCTTGCAGTGAACGGCCACTATTTGTCAGAATATGACGGTCTGAACTACGGCGGCCATCTCTATGTGCCGTTCGGTGTACTGAACGATTATCTCGGATACAAGGGCGATTTCAGCAAGTCGGAGGGCAGACTGAATATTACAAGCCGCAAGCTGAATGCTCTCACCGTTACAACAGAGACTTATGCTAAAACAACCGAAGGATATACGATCAACCTGAAATATCCGCAGATTGCGGGATTGGCCAATGCGGAAGCTCAGAAGGCCATCAACAACACGCTGAAACAGACCTTCCAGACTTTCTCCAACTCCATTAATAGTTCACTGAAAGAGAGAGATGAGGATATCCGGCCCTATGATTTTGAGTCCGATTACGTTGTCACTTATAACGAGAACGGTGTGCTGAGTCTGGTGATGGACCAGTATGAATACTTGGGAGGCGCCCATGGCGGGACTTATCGGCAAGGGTTCACCTTCTCTCTGAAGGACGGCAAACGCCTGCTTCTCGGTGATCTGTTCGGAGCCAATCCGAATTACAAGAAAGTGCTGAACACCAAGGTGAGCGAGGCTTTTAAGAAGAGTCGGGATTACTACGGATACACTGGCGGATTTACGGGTCTTCAGACGGAAAAATACTTCTATGTGCAAGAAGGCCGGGTGACGCTGTTCTTCCAGCAGTATGATTATACGCCTTACGCCGCAGGATTTCCGCAATTCACATTTAGCTTCAAGGACATTCTGCCTGACGGAAGCAGTCCGTTCGACCGGTTGAAATAATCTGTAGACCGATGGGCATTCCCCGTTCCGCAGCGCCAACTCCATTCATATGCTGAATGGTGACGAGCCTTAGGGCGCTAGGAGGGGAAACCTTGGTTTATCAATATACAGCGTTAGGGGATTCACTGACGACGGGATTCGGGGCCCTGCCGGGAAGCGGATTCGTTCCTGTCTACCGGCGGATGTCGGAGGTGGCGCTGCGCTCCTTCGTGGCTTATACGAATTTGGGAATCAACGGGCTAACGACATCCGAGCTGGAGCAGCGGGTCCGCCACCATCCGTTGTTCCGCCAATCGATTCGCGAAGCTGATCTTATCACGATCTCGATCGGTGGCAATGACTTGATTCATGCCGCACGGGAAGCGAGCGGCCAGAGCCGTTCTTCCCAGGCGGTATTCGACCGGGCGCTTCAGGAATCCAAAGGGCATCTGGCAGCGGTCATGAGCCGGATTTATCAGGAGAAGCAAGGGGCTTCGAATCCGTGGCTGGTGCGAATCGTCGGGCTGTACAATCCATATCCGCAGATGGCCGGCGCCTCGGACTGGGTGCAGCGGTTCAACCGCCAGCTGGCGAAATACTGCGGACGGGAGTGTGCTTTCGCCGACATTTACGAAGCGTTCGCGGGACATGAGCGGGAGCTTCTGTCCATCGACCGCCTTCATCCGAACGGCAGAGGCTACCGCCTGATCGCAGAGCGGCTGCAGAGCTTGGGATACAGCCGGCTGCTCCGTTCCTGATTCTTAATTCAATAGGTAAAAAAGAGGGCGCATCGGCAAGCAGCATCAATTCTGCTTGCGGAAGCGCCCTCTTGATTTATTTTTGCCAGTGTGTCGCGAAATTTGGTCTTATACGCCGACGGCAATTGGCTTCTCGATGACTTTGTCCACCAGGCCGTAAGCTGCGGCATCAGCTGCGCTCATGAAGTAGTCACGGTCGGTATCCTTCTCAATGCGCTCCAGCGGCTGTCCACTGCGTTCCGCCAGAATCTGGTTCAGCTTGTCGCGCATTTTCAGAATGCGGCGGGCACGGATTTCAATATCGGAAGCCTGTCCTTGCGCTCCGCCCAGCGGCTGGTGAATCATGATTTCGCTGTTAGGCAGCGCGTAGCGCTTGCCGATCGCGCCTGCTGTCAGCAGGAAGGCGCCCATGGAGGCGGCCATGCCGACGCAGATCGTGGAGACGTCCGGCTTAATGTACTGCATCGTATCGAAGATGGCCATCCCTGCGGTGATGGAACCGCCCGGGCTGTTAATGTACAAAGAAATATCCTTCTCCGGGTCCTCGGCGGCCAGGAAGAGCATTTGCGCGATAATGGAATTGGCTACCACGTCATTAACCTCGGTTCCAAGGAAAATGATGCGGTCCTTCAGCAGGCGGGAATAGATGTCATAAGCCCGCTCGCCGCGGTTGCTTTGTTCAACGACCATAGGAATGTAACTCACGTGGAAAACCTCCTCATGAAATGTCAGATGGATTTCGTACAGCTTCATTATACTGTTACCGTATTAACCACATGATAAACAAATCCAAACAAAAAGTCAAAGAAAGTCAAACAAAAAGTCAGAGAAAGTCAAACGCGGGATACAAAAAAGCGCCACATTTAATGGCGCTGGTTGAATAATCAAGGTTTGGTTAAAGATGTAATGTGGCGCGCCCGCCAAGAATCGAACTTGGATCTCAGGCTTCGGAGGCCTACGTCATATCCATTGGACCACGGGCGCAACAGAAATTATTATAATCTAAATTTCAAACGATTGCAACTCTTCTTGTTCATAAACCTGAATTATCGCACAGGTGGACAAGAACTCCCTGTCAGAGCGATGAAATAATAGGCTATGAATAAGAAAGAAAGTCCTAGTGAATTCTAGTTTGGGAGCCCTTGCGCTAAGTGCAATATTTGGGTAGAATAGGTGGTGGGACTTAAAAAGTTAACCCGGGACGTTTTAAGACCATAGAGAAGGGGAAAAAGAGAAAGACGAAGTTGCAGGAGTGAAAGCATGCGTAATTTATTAGAAATCCAAAAGCAGCTTCTGCCTGATCTCATGGAAACCCTCAAAAGACGGTACACGATTCTTCATCAGATCCTGTTGTCCGATATTATCGGCCGCCGAACGCTCGCCGCTTCGCTCAATATGACGGAACGGGTGTTGCGTGCGGAGACGGACCTTCTGAAGTCGCAGGGGCTCATCGAGATCGAGAGCGTAGGCATGCGAATCAGCGATGCTGGCAGGAATCTGCTTGATATGCTGGAGCCTGTGGCCAAGAGCTTGTTCGGCCTTGAGGACTTGGAAGAGAAGATCCGTTCGAGCTACGGACTGAAGAAGGTAATTGTGGTTCCGGGAGACTGCGAAGTTTCCCCGTTCACCAAGAGAGAGCTCGGAAGAGCCGGATCGAAGGCGCTCTTGGGAGTGCTGCGAACTGATGACACGGTCGCCGTTACAGGCGGTTCCACACTGTCGGAAGTGGCGGAGCAGATGAGCGCGCCCTTGAATTTGTCCTGCCGCGAGACGCTGATTGTACCGGCGCGCGGAGGTCTTGGGGAGAGTATGGAGATTCAAGCGAACACGATCGCCTCGACGATGGCCAAACGGCTGGGCGCGCATTACCGGCTGCTGCATGTGCCGGACTTGCTCAGCGAGGAAGCCTATCAGTCGCTGGCGCATGAGCCGAATATCGCCGAAATCGTTCAGATTATACGGCGGTCGCGTGTCATTGTGCACGGAATCGGAGATGCGCTGGAGATGACCCGCAGACGGAGGCTCGACCGGGAGACGGTTGAGAAGATTCGGGCGGCGGGCGCGGTGGCGGAATCCTTCGGCCATTACTTCAATGAACAGGGCGAAGTGGTTCATTCGATGCTGACAATGGGCCTTCGGCTTGAAGACATCGTCAGAACGGAAATCGTGATCGGAATTGCCGGAGGCAAGCGTAAGGCCAAGGCCATCCACGCCGTCCTGCGGTTTGGCCAGGAGAATATCCTTGTTATCGATGAAGCGGCTGCCGAAGAAATTGTCAGGGAAATCGGCTGACAGAAATCTTTCCGCAGTTGCCTAATTATGGCGAGCATTAGCATTTATTATGCATTATACTTAACTTGTTGTCTTGACGAGCCTATGGCTTGTCTTGAATAAATAAAAACGAAATTTAGGAGGAACTATTCAATGACTGTAAAAGTAGGTATTAACGGATTTGGACGTATTGGCCGCCTGGCTTTCCGCCGCATTCAAGACGTGGAAGGAATCGAAGTCGTAGCGATCAATGACCTGACCGATGCCAAGATGCTGGCGCATTTGTTGAAATATGATACATCGCAAGGCAAATTCCAGGGAGACGTTGAAGTTCATGACGGCTTCTTCAAAGTAAACGGCAAGGACGTTAAGGTTCTGGCTAACCGCAACCCTGAAGAACTTCCTTGGGGAGACCTCGGCGTTGACATCGTTCTGGAGTGCACAGGCTTCTTCACCTCCAAGGAAAAAGCTGAGCTTCACCTGAAAGGCGGAGCCAAGAAGGTTGTTATCTCCGCTCCGGCTACTGGCGACATGAAGACTGTCGTATACAACGTTAACCACGACATTCTTGATGGTTCCGAAACTGTAATCTCCGGCGCTTCCTGCACAACGAACTGTCTGGCTCCTATGGCGAAAGTCCTGAACGACAAGTTCGGCATCGTCGAAGGCCTGATGACTACAATCCATGCTTACACTGGCGACCAGAACACGCTGGACGCTCCGCATGCCAAGGGCGACTTCAGACGCGCTCGCGCAGCTGCTGAGAACATCGTGCCTAACACGACTGGCGCAGCTAAAGCCATCGGTCTGGTTATCCCTGAACTGAAAGGCAAGCTGGACGGAGCCGCTCAACGCGTACCGGTTCCTACAGGTTCCCTGACTGAGCTGGTTACCGTTCTTGGTAAGACTGTAACGGCTGATGAAATCAACGCTGCTATGAAGGAAGCTTCCGATCCTGAAACTTACGGCTACACAGAAGACGAAATCGTATCGTCCGACATCAAGGGCCTGACTTTCGGTTCCCTGTTCGACGCTACTCAGACTAAGGTTCTGACTGTAGGCGACAAGCAGCTCGTTAAGACTGTTTCCTGGTACGACAACGAAATGTCCTACACTGCTCAGCTCGTTCGTACGCTGGAACACTTCGCTAAGCTGGCTAAATAATTAACTTCATAGAGTCATCCGTAGAGCGGGAACAGCAGTCCATTGTTTCCGCTCTTTTCCGAAATACTTAATGAATGCAGCATCTTCATGTACCAGCGACATACGTCTAACCGGAAGAACGGACGCCGCCTTACCACTCGGCGCAGCCGTTTCTTCTTGTGCAAACGCTGTGTGGTGCCCCAAATTCCATTGAATTGGAACAATACCCGGGTGTGGAGGTTAAAGTCATGAACAAGAAAAGTGTCCGTGATGTAGAAGTAACAGGCAAACGCGTATTCGTGCGCGTCGATTTCAACGTGCCGCTCGAAGACGGCAAAATCACCGACGACACGCGTATCCGCGAAACGCTGCCGACGATCAAGTATTTGATCGAGAACGGTGCCAAGGTCATTCTGGCGAGCCATCTGGGCCGTCCGAAGGGCCAATTTGTTGATTCCATGCGTCTGACTCCGGCGGCTGTACGCCTCTCCGAACTGCTGGGCAAGCCGGTAGCTAAGGCTGACGAAGCCGTTGGCGAAGCGGTTAAGGCCAAGATTGCCGAATTGAAAGACGGCGACGTGCTCGTGCTTGAAAATGTCCGTTTCTACCCGGGCGAAGAGAAGAACGATCCGGAACTGGCGAAGCAGTTCTCCGAACTGGCTGATCTGTTCGTGAACGACGCGTTTGGGGCTGCTCACCGCGCGCATGCTTCGACTGAGGGCATCGCTCACTTCCTGCCGGCCGTATCCGGTCTGCTGATGGAGAAAGAACTCTCCGTACTGGGCAAAGCATTATCCAACCCGGAACGTCCCTTCACCGCGATCATCGGCGGCTCCAAGGTTAAGGACAAGATTGACGTTATCGACAACCTGCTGACGCTGGCCGACAACGTGCTGATCGGCGGAGGCCTGTCTTACACGTTCTCCAAAGCTCAAGGCTACGAAGTCGGAACATCCCTTCTGGACGAAGAGAAGATTGATACGGCTCTGGGCTTCATCGAGAAAGCCAAGAAGCTCGGCAAGAACTTCCTGCTTCCGGTTGACGTTGTTGTAGCCGACAAGTTCGGCGCCGATGCCAACACGAAGACCGTCGACATTTCGGAAATCCCTGCAGGCTGGATGGGTCTTGATATCGGACCGAAGACTAGCGAATTGTACGCAGACGTCATCGCGAACTCCAAACTTGTTGTATGGAACGGACCGATGGGCGTATTCGAAATCGATATCTTCGCTGAGGGAACCAAAGCGGTGGCTGAAGCCTGCGCCAAGACGGAAGGCTACACGATCATCGGCGGCGGCGACTCCGCTGCTGCAGCTGAGAAGTTCAAGCTGGCTGACCAAATGGACCATATCTCGACCGGCGGCGGCGCTTCGCTCGAATTCATGGAAGGCAAGGCTCTTCCAGGCGTAGTGGCACTGAACGACAAATAAGAATCCTTCATGCCGCCTTCGCGGCATTATCGGATTACGAATATCAAAGGAAACCCTCGGTTTGGCGGAGCCAAACTAAGGGCTTCCATAACCTGTTCACACTTTGTGTGACACAAGGTTATTTCAGGATAGAGGGAGGCAAGCTTTGCTATGAGTAGAACACCAATCATCGCTGGCAACTGGAAAATGTTCAAGACTGTTCCGGAAGCCGAAAGCTTCTTTGCCGAAGTTAAGGGCAAGGCTGAAGTGGCAGGCGTGGAGACCGTAATTTGCGCGCCGTTCACCAATCTGCCGGTTCTGACCAAACTGGCTGAAGGCACATCCATCAAGATCGGCGCTCAAAACCTGCATTTCGAGGACAGCGGCGCGTTCACCGGTGAAATCAGCGGCGTGATGCTGAAGGATCTGGGTGTGGATTATGTCATTCTCGGCCACTCCGAGCGCCGCGCTTATTTCGGCGAAACGGACGAAATCGTGAACAAGAAGATGCACGCGGCGTTCCGCCACGGCATCACTCCAATCGTGTGCGTAGGCGAGAAGCTCGAAGAGCGCGAAGCCGACCAGACGAAGGAAGTATGCAAAGTGCAGACTGAAGGCGCGTTCCAGGGACTGACTGCCGAACAGGCGGCTCAGACGGTTATCGCATACGAGCCAATCTGGGCTATCGGTACCGGCAAATCGTCCACTTCCGCTGACGCGAACGAAGTTATCTCCTATATCCGCAGCCTGGTTAAGGATCTGTATGACGAAGCTACGGCTGAAGTCATTCGTATCCAATACGGCGGCAGCGTGAAGCCGGAGAATGTCACCGAGTATATGGGCCAAAGCGACATCGACGGCGCGCTCGTCGGCGGTGCAAGCCTGCAGCCAGCTTCCTTCATCGCACTGGTTGAGGGGGCGAAGTAATGTCTGCACCAAAACCGGTAGCACTGATCATCATGGACGGTTTCGGTCTTCGGAACACAGTGGAAGGCAACGCCGTTGCCCAAGCCAACAAGCCGAATTACGACCGCTACCTGAAGCAGTATCCGAACACAACGCTTACCGCATGCGGTGAGGCTGTCGGACTTCCGGAAGGACAAATGGGCAACTCCGAAGTAGGACACCTGAACATCGGCGCAGGCCGGATCGTGTACCAGGATTTGACCATGATCGACAAGTCCATCCGCGAAGGCGAGTTCTTCGAGAACCAGACGCTGGTATCCGCTGTACGCAGCGCCAAGTCGACCGGCAAGAAGCTGCATCTGTTCGGCCTGCTGTCGAACGGCGGCGTACACAGCCACATCAACCATTTGTTCGCCATGCTGGAGCTGGCCAAGAAGGAAGGCTTGGAAGATGTTTATATCCATGCCTTCATGGACGGCCGTGACGTTCCTCCGGACAGCGGACAGAAGTTTATGCAGGATCTGATTCAGAAGATCGAAGAAATCGGAGTCGGCAAGATCGCAACGGTTTCGGGACGCTACTTCGCGATGGACCGCGACAAGCGCTGGGATCGCGTGGAGAAAGCCTACCGCGCAATCGTATACGGCGAAGGCCCTGCCTTCACCGACGGCCTGACTGCGGTAACCGCTTCGTATCAGAACTCGGTCTATGACGAATTCCTTGTACCATCCGTTATTACGGATGCAGCAGGCAATCCGACAGCGAAGGTTGAAAGCGGCGATTCCATCGTCTTCATCAACTTCCGTCCGGACCGCGCGATTCAGCTGTCCCAAGCTTTCACTATGCCTGACTTTGCCGGCTTTGACCGCGGACCGGAATTCCCGCAGAGCCTGCACTATGTCTGCATGACGACTTACAGCGAAACGGTTGTCGGCTATGTAGCCTTCCCGCCGAAGAACCTGGACAACACCCTCGGGGAAGTTCTGGTTCACCATCAGAAGAAGCAATTGCGCATCGCGGAGACTGAGAAGTATCCGCACGTAACGTTCTTCTTCAGCGGCGGCCGTGACGTTGAACTGGTAGGAGAGACCCGCGTCCTCATCGCTTCGCCGAAGGTCGCTACTTATGACCTGCAGCCAGAGATGAGTGCGTATGAAGTCGCTGCTGCTTGTGTAGCCGAAATCGAAGCCGACAAGCACGACGCTATCATCCTGAACTTCGCCAACCCGGATATGGTCGGACACTCCGGCATGCTGGAGCCGACGATCAAGGCGGTTGAAGTAACGGACGAATGTGTTGGCAAAGTAGTTGACGCTGTTCTGGCAAAAGGCGGCGTAACGATCATTATCGCCGACCATGGCAACGCTGATATGGTATTCGACGAAGAAGGCCGTCCGTTCACGGCGCATACGACCAACCCGGTTCCGTTCATCGTAACCGACGAGAACGTTGTGCTCCGCGAGCATGGTATTCTGGCGGACGTAGCGCCTACGATTCTGGATCTGATGGGAATTCCGCAGCCTGTGGAAATGACCGGCCAATCCATGATCGCAAGCCGCAAATAATTTTGGCTTCATCAGGCGTGTATCCTTGGCCTGAACCATATTTAAATTAAAGGAGAATGAATCGAATGACTATTATTTCTGATGTATATGCTCGCGAGGTACTGGACTCCCGCGGCAACCCTACTGTAGAAGTTGACGTATACCTGGAATCCGGCGCTAAAGGCCGCGCCATCGTTCCTTCCGGCGCTTCCACAGGCGCTCACGAAGCCGTTGAGCTTCGCGACGACGACAAATCCCGCTACCTGGGCAAAGGCGTACTGACTGCCGTTAAGAACGTTAACGAGATCATCGCTCCTGAAGTAATCGGCATGGACGCTCTTGACCAATTGGGCATCGACA
>RCUS01000252.1_pt1 | contig 39440 bp, 42 predicted proteins | sample 2166221 | NCBI WGS metagenome assembly RCUS01 (sample SAMN09932758, study PRJNA488358) | compost metagenome | isolation source: compost soil in cyclohexanecarboxylic | place: Germany: Experimental Botanical Garden
GCAACACCTGCCCTGCTGTCCCGTCGGTTCTCCGTCGCGCCCATGATGGATTGGACGCAGTAACCGCCCAGCCCTAAGATTTTAATGGTTCTTCGCTCGATTTTTGTTCGCCATGTAGCAACTTTTAAGTAACACTCATGCAATATCTGTCGCGGGCACTGCCGGTGCTATGCTTGGGCTTTCTCGAAAGGGAGTCGATGCCATGCCAGATGATATCGGCTATCGAATTGGGTGATTTGGATAGGTTTAGAAGGTAATTTATGCCAAGTCTCAAGGATATCTACCCAACCGCCAAGCAGCTATGCGACGCACCCCTGCTGGATTTGAGCCATTCTTTACTTCTGGTACTTGGGACCAGGTTACATTCTTCGCGAGGCAGCGAATGTGCCCACAACTTCCTAAGCGAAGTGCTTAATGACTACGACAATAATGAACACGCAGCATTAGCGTGTTCGGAGGCGTGGACCTGGCTTCATTCCAACGGATTCATTTGTCAGAATCCTATGAGTGATTCTCCGTGGATGACCCTTACAAGACTTGGTCGAAACCACTATGACCAAGGCATACAGCTAAAGTCGTGGATTGAAGATCGTCAACTCCCAGAGGACATGATTCACCTTTCTCTCCGGTCCGCCGCACTCCGCCTGTTCAGACAAGAATTATTCGATAATGCCGTCTTTGAAGCGTTCAAAGTGCTCGAAGTATCTGTCCGTCAAGCTGCAGGTCTCGGCGATGAGTGGATTGGCACAAAGCTAACCAACCGTGCCTTTCACCCCAAAGACGGGCCATTGACCGATAAACTGGCCGAACCTGGCGAACAGCTGGCATTGATGAGTTTGATGTCAGGTGCAATCGGAAGCTACAAGAACCCCCAAAGCCATCGTCATGTAGGACTTCAGGCGTCTGAGGCGCGAGAGATGATCATCATGGCATCCCATTTACTCAGTATCGTCGAAAGCCGCCGCATAACATAGCGGTGCAACGCGTTAGCAGTTGCTGCGCCATACCTATGCTCGCAAGATAACCATGTCTGTAGATCGTTTCCGCCGCTATCAATCTTCCGAGAGATTGAGTCAATATTTGATCAGGTCAAAAAAAACCGTTACATGAAATGTTAGGAATGGTCAAAAAATGGATCAATTGAAAAACTTCGCGGATGAACGCTTAAACCAAGGATGTATTTACTGCGGGGGCACCGAAGAAACACGCGAACATGTTCCTTCAAAAGTTTTTCTGGACACGCCTTACCCAGAAAACCTCCCGATAGTATCGGCGTGCAGATATTGCAATAACGGATTTTCGTCGGACGAAGAGTACCTTGCCTGTCTAATTGAATCAGCAGTCTCGACCTCAAATGACTCTGACGAACTCCATCGCGTAAAAATAGCCAACATCTTACGACGATCTCCTGCATTAAAAGCAAGACTTAACTCAGCCAAAATCATGACGGGCAACCAAGTTCATTATAATATTGAGCCTCAAAGAGTCGAAAATATAGTCTTAAAACTCGCAAGAGGCCATGCGTGGTTCGAGCTAAGTCAAGTATGTCAAATGGAACCAACTTCTATTTGGTGGCAACCAATTTCCTTGTTATCAGACGACCAAAGAGACGCTTTTGAAGACCTCGAATTTGTTGAATTACTAGGTGAGATCGGATCAAGGGGATCCCAGAGAGTACTTGCAACACAAATCACACTGCAATCGGAAACCGGTGAATCTTTAACATTTGAGGTTCTTTTCAATGACTGGCTGCACGTGCAGGAGGGAAACTACCGTTACCATGCAGCAGATCACGACGGCGAGGTTAAGATAAAAATTGTCATCCGTGAATATCTAGCATGCGAGGTCACCTGGAGACTGTGACATTAAACGACCTCTCGAACTTCAAAACAGTAGGGTGAATAAAGTGCGAGTAAACAGTCAATGATCGCTCCTATGAAATCCACCCCAGTTCCGACACTACCCCCTTCTTACCCTCCCACCATTCGCAAGAAAAAGGGGCAATCACTCACGAACGGTTGACATATTATATGAAAATATCGCTAAAAATATGCTAGCAATCCACCCCAGACACTTGTCATTAATCAACTTAAAAAGCACATCTGAATCCCGCAAAGCCTCTGCATCGAGATTGTTTTGCTTACTAAGATTATGAAAAAAACCATTCCTCACTGCAATAATAAATTGACCAACATTCTGATAGCGCATTGAAATCTCTGTATCTCGAAGAAATCCCTCCTCCCTAAATTCCTTGTTCAAAACTTTTTTCACCGCGTTACATAAGCGAGCGGCATCATCTACGCTTTCACCATGGACTTCAAAGCTAAAATCCACCGTTGTTTGAAGAACGTCATCCCCCGCGAATATCGTATCAATAAACACTTTAAAAAAGGCTTTCTCGTCCTTTTCCTTAGACTCACCAAAAAAACTCTTTACCTCAGTATAAGTTTTCTTAAAATCCTCTGTCATAGACACGTATATCAAAGGAAAACAATATGAAATACGTTCTAACAACCTATACAGATAAATAAAGGCCGATGTATGAGAGCTTCGAGAGCGATGCACGAAATAGTTAATAAGCTCGTATATTATTTCACGATAAAAAGATTTATTAATAAACTTTCGCGCCTGAATGTACTTCGCAACATCAGATGGAGTAACTTCCTCACCTACAAGCCCTGAGAAACCTCTCCCCCATTTACTACCCATACTCTTAAACTCAGGAGAAAAATAATTCCTCTCCTGCTTAATTTTCTTATTAACACCTGCGTAACGAATCCCCAAATTACCACTGAGCAACCTTATCAAAACCAAGACATCGGGATCATTTTCCCCAGTTATCTGCAGCCCTACTGGAAGCCTTGATTTCGCATGTTCCGATAAATTATCAAAAAATTCAAAAGGGAGGTACTGGGCCATTACGAAGTAAACTCCGCAAAATATTCTGTTAAATCCTCCTCGCCAAGCTGAGATAATTTATCGTAGTTTTCAAAAAACTCTTTTGACAGCATTCGTCGATATTTACCCAGGTTTACTTTAGAAGCATTTATCGCATCAAATCCAACTTCAAAAACCTTTACTGCCTGTTCAAATTCATCAGCACTTACACCCTCAAAATCCTCATAACTCTTTTTGATAGCAACACAAAAACCTATCAGATTATTGTTCACCTTGAACCATTTCTTTATTTCTTCATTCGCACAATACCCATCAATCAATACCAACACATCTTCAAACTGTATCGAACCATCAGCTATATCTGTATCCAACACTCTTCCAACGAGAATTTCATCCATTTTCTCATTGACAATTTTATTGTTTTCGTTATTTACATTATTTGTCAAAAAAGCCAAATAAGAATTTGATATATCAGCCAAATTAAAAGCCCCTCTCACGAGCTTTTCTGACCGTTCTTTTTCGGTTTGAACACTAATATTATCCAAACTACTAAAATCAAACATTTCCTGCGTCAAAATTTCAACTTGATGACGTGGAGTCATAGGCTTTTGCCCATTATTAAGCGTGATCATTCGGTATAAAAGTTTGTCTTGAGATGGCGAAACGATCACATTGAGATGTATCGGACGCGACGCGTCAAACCCGTCATCTTCTGAAGCACTCAACAAAGTATTAAGCCGCTGTAAGCCATCCAATATATACCCATGATCTATGTGCGAATTCACAAACTCTTCAAACACCTCACGATCATCTAAATTGGTGTGCTCCTTATCTACGAATGCAATCGTAATTGGAGGCATCAAGCACCCCTTAATTATATCCCGCTGCAAACGCTTATAAAACTTTTTATCCTGCAACTTTCTCTGCGCATCAAACCTTTTGGTTAAAGGCAAGAGCTTATTTAACGCATACTCGTAAGTTGCTTTTCCCGTCCCAACATAACTTTCAATAACACCATCATTTTCCGAATCGAAAATTCTTATGCTCATGTTTTTCCTTAACAAATAAACCATACAATTGTAAAAAGCATTAACAAACAGACGGCGCTTTACCTATTTACCTCTCATCCGTAGATCATGGCGATATTTCTTAAACCAGTCAATGCGCTGAGCCCCTCCTCAGAAAAGAAGCAAATGATTCGCAGCCTAAAATTTTTAGCCAACCGGATGATAGGGCCTCAGAATAGCTGAAACTCGTTAGGCCTCCAGTTCATTATTATCAATTCGCTGCTTACCTCAGCCTTTCGCTGCCGCTGATTTGTATTGCTGTAACGAATATCTAAGGTCTCGACATGAAAGCCTTTAAAAACCCGCCGAATATCAGGGTGGTCGTTGATGCTTACCATCACCTTGCCCTTGCAGAGACGCATGAAGTCGGCCATGCGCTCGTAGTTCTCAAACGGAAAGTCGACGCCATATCCGGCGGTCTGCCAGTAAGGTGGGTCCATGTAATGGAAGGTATGAGCACGATCGTAGCGTTCAGCGCATTCAAGCCAGGGGAGGTTTTCGACGTAGGTGCCGGACAGGCGCTGCCAGGCGGCCGACAGATTTTCCTCAATCCGCAGCAGGTTGATTGCCGGGGTGGTGGTTGCCGTGCCGAACGTCTGACCGGAGACCTTACCGGCGAAGGCATGATGCTGCAGATAGAAGAATCGCGCGGCGCGCTGGATGTCAGTGAGGGTTTCGGGGCGGGTCATTTTCTGCCATTCGAACACCTGCCGGGAGCTGAGCGCCCATTTGAACTGGCGCACAAATTCTTCCAGGTGGTTCTGTACGACGCGGTACAACGTCACAAGGTCGCCGTTGATGTCGTTTAGAACTTCGACGGGCGCAGCCTGGGGTCGCATGAAGTAGAGCGCGGCACCGCCGGCAAAGACTTCAACGTAGCATTCATGTGGCGGAAAAAGCGGGATGAGGCGATCGGCCAGGCGGCGCTTGCCGCCCATCCAAGGGATGATGGGTGTGGACATAGAAAGCAAGACCTTTACTGTATGGATAAACAGGTGCTAGGCTCGCCGCGCTTCGTGCACGGAGTAAGAGCCTTGGCTGGACTTGCAGGGACCATCTGCAGGGACGGCGGCCGGGTTGGATGTTGACGCATCCGACCCGGTCGCTCTTTTTCACTTCGGTGTTGAGACTTCTTTGGCGTAGGCCTGACAGGCTGCGAGGGCAATCAGCCCCCGGTCGCCGTCGTCGGTGACGCCGATAATTCGTTGAGCATGCGCTGGGTCAAGTTCGGCTCTTGTGGGGCCATGAACCACGCTGCCGGTGGCGGTGGTGGCTGACACCGATCCGTTGCCGTTGGAGGAGTCGAGTAGGACTGACAGGCGCAGATCAGCAGTGGCAAGGCGGTCGCGCAGGCGACCTTGATCACGTTGGACATCGCTCAAGACTCGGAAATGGTTTTGTTCACTGGTTGCCAGGCGCTGCTCGAGCGCGAGGCGTTTCTCTCGTTCGGCACGCTGCTGCGCGACCGAAGCAAGGGTTATCTGATTGAGCGTTTCGATGTGCAGGCGGCCCTGTTCGGCGAGCTGGTTGCCATATCGCCAGTCCTGGACTTGCCAGGTAATGGCCGCAGAACCACCGACCAAGACGACCATCAGCACGCTTTTTGCCAGCAGCCGATACGGCGCCGGGATCAGTTCGCCGATACGCATAGCACCGCCCTCGCCCGCTCCCATAGTTCGAGCCGGTCCTGCAGGCCATTGAGACCACCATTGATCCTGCGGGTGATCGTGTTGAACTCGTTTTGATCGGCCAGCGCGTTCAGCCCATTCACAGACCAGAACCACGCGGCCGATTCAGTGGCCCACTGCGGCAGCTCCAGCAGCTCAGGGGTGCGCAGCAATCGCTCGTCGCCGAACAACGCCAAGCTGCAGCGCAAATAATTGTCGTGACCAGTGACTTGGATCAGACCGCGACCGCGATAGCGCTGGCCATCTCCATCAGCCGCCGGGGTGTTGCCCAGTTTTGCTGCCAAGTTACCGGTGTCGTACTTGCTCAGGTATTGATCAGGGTGAGGACCAATCAGGTGAAAGGCGCCCTCTTTCGACATCCCGTAAGGCCAGTAGGACTTATCCCGGCCGGTGTCTTCCTGCTTGGTTGGAAACACCACCTGCAGGCCGACGATTTGGTCCCGCACGTTGCACATAGGCACCAAAAACGCGCCCGTGCGCGGCGCGTAGCGAACACCAAAACCGACGATTTGCTTGCGACCCAGATAATCGCTGCGGCCCTTCTCCGGCATACGCTTGAACAGCCCTGCCGCTCGGTTTGCCGCTCGACGTGCCGAGTTGGCCGCGATCTCGGCGGCGCGGCGTTTGGCGTCTTCCTGCCGAGCGCGCATGACCTCACGCTCTTCCGCCGACATCCGCCCGGCCTTGACCTTGATCTTCTGAGACTCGCCCGAACGCCAGTCACCGAAACTACCGAAGATCAGCGTTTCGTTTTTCTCGGTCCGATGCTCATGGACGACGTACCAACCGTTTTTTTCCTTGCCCTTGTCCTGCGAAGTCTTGCACCGGGTCAGCTTGCCCAAAATCAGCGGCTGCTCAGGCTCAAGGCCGTAGTCTGCGAATTGCCCCAAAACCTCATCGAGCATAACCAGCCTCCCAGATCTCATCGGTCTCTTGGCAACTCACGCACTGTGTGCAGCCTGGGACAGCAAGGCGTCGTCCCTCAACCCAGAGTCCACTACGCCTGATGCCAGCACCGGAAGTGGCCACCGTCGAACTGCTCTACCGCACTTTCGGCGATGTACTGATCCCACTGGAAAAAGTACGCGAGCAGTACTTTCGCAACCTCAACGAGCAGTCGTTTGTAGCGGAGATCAATAGCGGCCGGATTCAGCTTCCCGTTACCACGCTGGACACCAGCCGCAAGGCACCGAAGTACGCACACATCCGGCATGTCGCCTCACTGATCGATATCCGTGCCTACAAGGCGGATGAAGAAATGCTGCGCCCGCAGGACGAACCAACCGAGTAAGACCAGCAACCCAAATGGCTGCCACCACCAGCCTAAGACAACACCAGGAGCACACCACATGACCGAGATTCAAATCTACGCACTGATCGGATTCATCATCGCAGTTGGCCTTCTTTTCTGGTTTGGCTACAAGCTGGGCCGTAGCGATGGCATGGCCGTCGGCATCACTGAAGGCCAGAGTATCGAACAGGCAGACAGTACCGAGAAGCTCCACGAGCTGAACCTGCGACTTGATCAAGCCCACCAGCACCACCAACAGCTTTGGGACCACTACACACGTGCATTGGCCGCATCCAAATTCGGCGAACCTGACCGTCAGATCTTGCTGGATATCGCCGAAAAACTCAGAATTGCCGCCGAGACATTCAGCGCATTCCGCACCGGTAAAAAGCTCGAACGCGACACACTCGCCCTGCGCGACCAGGCCCTTGCCATGGCTGCCCTTCTGGAACCAGTAGCGCAGGAGGAAGCAGCATGAGCCGCCCTACTCCATTGCTACGCCTGACCCCACAGGTTGCCGGCGCGCTGCAACAGCAATGCACCAAAGCCTCTACCGAGCTCCGTGAAGTGACGCGTTTCCGCAAAGAGTTCGACCGTCAGCTGGCTGCGTTGATCGGGTACGACGCGATGCGTCAATTGCACAAGGACACCAAGCACGCACTGTTGCTGGCCGATCTGGTCAAGGAGGCCGCATGAGCCAGATTCTGACCATGACCGGCAAGCGCTTCGATCTGCATGAGCAGGGCGCCGACCTGATCGACCCACGTGACATCACCCACTCGCTGGCGCATCTGTGCCGCTTCAACGGCCACACCCGTGAGTTCTACAGCGTAGCCCAACACTCGTGCATGGTCGCCGACCTGGTGCCAGAAGAGGACAAGTTGGCGGCACTCCTTCACGACGCACCCGAAGCCTACGTCGGCGACATGGTGCAACCACTGAAGCAATGGATGTACGCATACCAGGACGTCGAGCAATGGATTTGGGGCCGCATCTGTACCCGCTTCAACCTCGACCTTGAACTACCGGCTTCCGTCCGTCATGCCGACCTTGTTGCACTGGCAACCGAACGCCGCGACCTAATGCCCGCCGACCCGACCACCTGGGATTGCCTGATCAGCATCGAACCCACGGCTGAAATCATCCGTCCATGGTCCGTCACCGAAGCACGGCTCATGTTTCACCAGCGGCTGATGGACCAACTCGCTATCGAACACCGGAGGAAAGCGGCATGAAGATGGACCTGCATACCAACCAAGCATCGACCGCTTTGCTCCGCACTTCAAATGGTGTCGACACGCTAGAAACAAACAGTCTCTGCTGCGTAGCAGCAGGCATTATTGCCCCTCTCAGCGCCACTGCCGAGGCACTTATACCCCACAAAAAGCTGCGCGAGGCAGCGAAACCTAATGCAACGCTAATCGCTCAGAATCGCCCGCTCGCGCAGCCTGTTTTGGGGTATATGCGCCAGCCGCCTGCTCACAAATTGATGGCCAAGACCTTGGAGGCCGCATGAACACGCTTTTTTTGCTCATGGCTCAATATGACGGACAGGCCGTGATTCCACTTGCCCGAGTCTGCGCCGACTACATGAATTTGACGGTTGAAAAATTTAAGCACAAACAGCTGACAGGCGAGATCGATATCCCAGTGGTTCGTCTCGGTGCGCAAAGCCAAAAAGCCGGGCTTGGGATCCATTTGAAAGACCTCGCTGAATACATCGATCGTCAGCGCGAGAGGGCTACCGCTGAACAGGACAGGCTGATGGGGAGACGCTCATGACACCCTTGAAATCTCCGCGCGTTTTCAGCGATGGTGCTAAGATGCACGGTCAAAAAATCAAGCTTACAACCTTAAGTCAAAAAATATTAAGCGTTAGGCGTATTGTCGATAACGCCTACAAAGTACATGCAAGAACTAAAATTGGAACCACACATGAATAACCCTGTAGTCATCGATCTTTTCTCGGGCGTCGGTGGCCTAAGCCTTGGAGCCTCCAGAGCAGGTTTCCACGTTGCAGGTGCTTTTGAAATTGACAAATTTGCAATTGAAACACATGGCATTAACTTTCCGAACGCCAATCATATCCAAGCAGACATTGGTTCGATGTCAGGGAAAGAAATCCTAGAACGCTCAGGCCTAAAGCTGGGAATGTTGGATGGGCTCATTGGTGGGCCGCCGTGCCAAGGTTTCAGCACTATGGGCAAGCGTGATGATGCTGACCCCCGCAACCAACTGTTCTATCATTTTTTCAGATTAATTACGGAAACAAAACCAAAGTTTTTTATTGCAGAAAACGTCCCAGGAATCCTAACCGACAAATACAAGACTCATGTCGAAGAGGCACTAAGCCTTGTCCGTAAAGAATACACACTACTTGAACCAATTAAGGTCAAGGCGGATAGATATGGCGCACCTACAACCAGAACACGAATATTCTTCATCGGCTTTAGAGCTGACGAATTAAAACACGATTTAAATTCTGATTTATTTCTACCGAGTGCTGACACCCAGCTTGTTAATGTAGACATGGCATTAAGAGGTCTACCCTCTCTGATTCGATCTGATTGGCAAGCCGAAGAACAATCTTGGCGAACGGCAAAGCTGCTGAGTGACAACGTATTTCACGCGTCTGTTAACGGCAATATTCCAGAGGGTGTCGGCGAAATCAAAGCTATTGAATTGCTGTTTGAGAAACAACTTGTCTCAGGCTGTTTTGGTACACGGCACATCCCGGAGGTCGTTAAGCGTTTCGCTCGACTGAAAGCCGGTGAGGTTGATGCCATCTCCAAGGCCAAAAGGCTTGACCCTAATGGGTATTGCCCAACGCTGAGAGCCGGTACAGGTAGTGACAAAGGCAGCTTCCAGGCAGTTAGGCCAATACATATGACTTCTCCTCGGGTGATTACACCGCGAGAAGCAGCGAGACTGCAGGGGTTCCCTGACTGGTTCCAATTCCATCCAACTAAGTGGCACAGCTTCCGTCAAATAGGAAATAGCGTGAGCCCCATAGTTGGAGAATATATCCTCAAATCCGTATACAGCTGCTTATAAGACCACGCGTGAATACCACGGAAACATCCGATAAAAGTTTACAAAATTACTCATCTCCTCCTGCGAAATTCTTTCAGTTGAAGCAGTGTAGAAATCCAGAGCTCTTTGGATATCTTCTGCACCTGCTTCCGGGAGGAGCGATTCGATATGCACTCTTTCCTTAGTAGACAAAATCGGCACACTAATGCTGGTAGGCTCAACACACTGAGGGTTAAAAAAGCTCCAATGAGGCAATCTGGACAACTCTAAAAACTTCTCCAGCTCATCTTCATGTAGAAGAATGCCAGTGACCGTCAGCATTTGCTGTCCATCACTGTAAACAAAAGCAGCAAGCGGTTGCACAACTATACTTGGATCGCCAGCCAAGCCATGCCTTACGGCGGACATGATTGCCGCTAGCAACGTCTTGGGATAATTTTTTGTAGCGACCGAATCGGTAGTAACCTCGGCAGGACCATATGAAGATAACTTACCAGCCAATACATTTGCTCGAAACTCAAGCATTTGCGAACGATCTTTAGGCTCACCCAAAGCAGTGGGACTTGCATTTACGGTGATCTTGAAAATATCACCATGCCCCAGCTTTTCGATAAGCCTTTGAGTTTCCGTTAACTGACTTGTGATATCCGACGTTGCGTAATCGAACCAAACTACGTTTCCAGCTTCAGAATCAAACTCAAAATTATTGAGAAACTCACCACTTGACTCATTGCGAAGGGAGATACATGACAGAGGCTTATTAAAGCCCTGTCGCTTAAAAACATTAGAATCCATCTCCAATGAAATCATTTTTGATATTCTAAGAGCTGCATGCAAATGCTTGAAGTCTTCTAAAAATGGACCTCCAAATCCGATATAGCTGTAGTTTGAAATATTTACATACCGCCCAACTCTAGCTAACAAATCAACGAACAAGTTTCGCTCAATAGCTTTATTTTGACGAAGATGATAAGCAATGCTTCCGCCCTGACTCATTGATCAAATCCTCTTCAGAACTTCATCAAAGCATTTCGCACCAATTTCTCCCGGAGATGTATTTTCATCGCCAAAAAAATGCTCACCCAGTGTTCTGATATCGGTCAACGGCTTGGAGAATCTTAAAAACCGATATTCTTTTTCTACGGTAGGCATAGGCAAATCTGGTTTAAATTTTTGCCCTTTAATCATGCTCTTTCGATCCGAAGACCACCTATCGGAAGGTATTTGCCTCATGATTTCAGCAGGGGTTGTTGTCACGGCGGACACACTCAAATCCGCCCGCTCTTTTGAGGGACGCTTCCACTTATTGGTATAATCGGTAAAGATTTTTACGCCTTCCCGCATAAATTCCTTAACCGCAAGATAAAGATCCGAATTACCATCTATGCCGCGCTTGGTGGTAGTCACAGGAAGCAGCGAAGCGTCATTACATTTAAAGCTTACCACCCCAGCGATGGATACGAACTGAGTGTGGTAGGCGGGAACACCAGCCTCGCCCCAGCCTGTAACCCTCGTTTTGTCGGCGTGCAGCACGACACGATCATTGCAGATGATGGTCCATCCAGCTTTCTCTGTTGACGGTTTACCCGCTAGCGAATCCTCTTCCTCTTCATCGGACGGAAGATCTCTATAGAAACCAACAGCTAACTCAATAGTGACACCTTGATAATCACCCTGATAAACATAAGGCGCGATACCGGCACCGGACGCCAAAGCGTTATCACCCAAGATAAAACTCGAGGTGGTCGGTGAAACTCTTTCATCGTTAACGTAAACGTTGAAACCTTTAGTTATGATATGACCATAATAAGCCGATATAGCTTTTTTAAGATCCACCTCAAATCCAGTCTGGTTTGAGAACAACCGTGGAATCCCATCATTCAACTCTGTGATGGATATCTTTGTTCCTTTAGAATCACCTGGAACAACTTCTTCAATGGGTAGATTCCAGTTAAAGTCATCGGCCAACCAAGCAGAATCAATCGTAACCTTATAAGCGGCATCCTTGGCATTTGTCTCAACTGTTGATTGCTTACCGAGCTTGAATATCGCCCGCTTCATCCCGATACCATATACACCAACGGTCGGTACATCTTTATCGGTATCACGATCAGGGCGACCTAATCGAAAAGCACGCTCCATAGCCACTTCACGCGGTATTCCCCCGCAGTTATCAAAAATGGAGAAGTGGTTTTCGTCAAACGTGATTCTCGCTTCAAACCCTTTGTAAGGCAAAGGATGATCTAACTCCGCACGCTTCTCGCGCATAGCGCCATCGACGCAATTATCAAGCAAGTCGAGAATCGAATCCTTCAGCTCGATGTCGCGTGTCAACATCTCTACGAAAAACCGCTTCGCCGGATGAGCATTAACCTGGTCAGTCATTAAAATTCCTTTTTATATACTCTTTAGCTATAAATAGAGCATTTCATGATGTCAAAATGCCAAAATCTAATTAAATTTGCTAGCAAAGAATCTAATAACTACGAAGCCAAAATCAATTTTAACCAGCGCCAATCGCCATAGTGGTCACCCCGCCCTCTCAGATGCGTGTAACGCCGGAGCGAATTCCAGTCCCTGTGACCCGAAACGCTCGACACCCTTGGAATGTCCCAGTCCATCTCAAACAGCCGGCTTACGCCTTCATGTCGCAGGTCATGGAAGTGCAAGTCTTCAATCCCCTGCATCGGACATGCGCGCGTGAAAGAGGCCGAGACCGACTTCGCGTTGTACGGAAAGATCTCCCTCCCTACCTTAGGCATGGTATGAAGGATCGCCCAGGCTTCGTCAGGTAGATGGCACCACACGTCATTGCCGATTTTCTGCCCTGGGTTTTTCATATCCCGCACGAGAACAGCCTGCCGAGTGCAGTCGAGATCGTCCCAGCGTATCCGCGTGATTTCTTCCTGCCGGCGCGTCGAGAAGATCGCGAAGGCGATCAGCTTCGGCATGTTGATTTGGCTTTTTCGGCGCGCCTGCATTTCAAAAAAGTGCTTCAACAGTTTGTCCAACTCATCCAGCGTTGGCCGTCGGTTACGCTCTTTACTTTTGCTGACCATGCCGAGCTTGCGCAGCACCTTGCGCGCATCGGACATGGCCAGCGGATCCACCTCATAACCCCACGCCGGCCGCGCTACAGACAGCACTGCGCCCAGGTGCGAGAGATCGTTGCCAACCGTCTGCGCCTGAACGCCGCCGCCCTCCTTACCCATCCGCCACTGCGCGAACTCCACCAGCTTCTGACTGGTCAGCGCCGAATCGTCTAGCTCGCCCAACCAGGTATCCTTGATCGCCTTCAGTGTGGCGTTCTTGGTCTTGCCCAACGGACGGATTTTTTCGTACTCATCCAGGTACTGCTCGATCATCTTCTTGATCGTTACACCTTTGCGGTTCGCGCGCTCGATGCCGCCAGGTTCTGCCAGCTCCGTCTCACGACGCTTGATCCAGGCTTGGGCGACCTGCTTACGGTCGAAGGTTTGGCTTTCCTGATAAACTGTCTTACCGTCCCGATTGATCCGTATCTGCGCCGTGTAGGCCGTCGAGTTGTCCTTGCGCTTGCGTGATGTGATCGTGCCCATTTCCAGTTGCTACATTGCTGAATTCGATTGCTACATTGTAGCAACCGACTTCAAAAAACAAGGAAAAATGGGTAAAAACCGCTGTATAAAAGACCAGTATTAATGAATTTCGAAAATCCTGAATCGCCCGTAAACACTAGCCATGCCCGCTCTGAGCCGTCCCGGCGCTTCAGCGTGGCCCCGATGATGGATTGGACCGACCGCCATTGCCGCTTTTTCCTGCGCTTGCTGTCGAAAAACGCCCTGCTCTATACCGAAATGGTCACCACCGGTGCCCTGCTCAATGGCGATCACGAGCGTTTCCTGCGCCATGACGAGACCGAGCATCCGCTCGCCTTGCAGCTTGGTGGCAGCGTCCCGCTGGACCTGGCCGCGTGTGCACGCATGGCTCAGGAGCACGGCTACGACGAGGTGAACCTGAATGTCGGTTGCCCGAGTGATCGGGTGCAGAACAACATGATCGGCGCGTGCCTGATGGGGCATCCGCAGTTGGTGGCCGATTGTGTGAAGGCGATGCGTGATGCGGTGTCGATTCCGGTGACGGTCAAGCACCGTATCGGGATCAATGGCCGGGACAGTTACGAGGAGCTGTGTGATTTCGTCGGCACGGTGCGGGATGCCGGGTGCACCAGTTTTACCGTGCATGCGCGGATCGCGATTCTGGAGGGGTTGTCGCCGAAGGAGAACCGTGACATTCCACCGCTGCGTTATGACGTGGCGGCGCGGTTGAAGGCGGATTTTCCGGAGCTGGAGATTATTCTCAACGGCGGGATCAAGACGCTGGAAGCCTGCCATGAGCATTTGCAGACGTTCGACGGCGTGATGCTCGGCCGCGAGGCCTATCACAATCCCTATGTAATGGCCGAGGTGGATCAGCAATTGTTCGGCAGCACAGCGCCGGTGATCACTCGCGCCGAAACACTGGCGCAATTGCGGCCTTACATCGCCGCGCACATCGCTGCGGGCGGCTCGATGCACCACATCACGCGACACGTGTTGGGGCTGGGCACCGGGTTTCCGGGGGCGCGCAAGTTTCGGCAGCTGTTGTCGGTGGATATCCACAAGGCCAAAGATCCGTTGGCCTTGCTGGATCAGGCGGCGCAGTTGCTTGAAGGGCGTTAAGCGCTGATTGAGCACCAGGTTGCAGCTCACGCAACCTGGTGCCGGTGTTCAGAGCGCCGCCGCTTCAGTCCAGTTGACCCAGCCGAATACCCACGTCGCCAGAATCAGCAAGCCGAAAACAATTCGATACCAGGCGAATGCGGCGTAGCTGTGGCTGGCGATGAACTTCAGTAAGCCGCGTACCGCGAGCATGGCGAACACGAACGCCGTCACGAAGCCCAAGGCGAAGACCGGCAAGTCGCCGGCCTGGAACAGGTCCCGGTATTTATACCCGGAATAAACGGCGGCGCCGACCATGGTTGGCATCGCCAGAAAGAACGAGAACTCAGTCGCAGCCTTGCGTGACAGACCAAACAGCAGCCCCCCGATAATGGTCGATCCAGAGCGCGAAGTGCCCGGTATCATCGCCAGGCATTGCGCAAAACCGACTTTGAGGGCGTCGGTCCAGCGCATATCGTCGACGTGGTCGACGTACACCACATGGTCGCGGCGCTCAGCCCACAACATGACGATGCCACCCAAGACCAGCGCCACCGCTACAGTTATCGGGTTGAACAGGTATTCGTGAATTTTATCGGCGAACAGTACCCCGAGAACAACGGCAGGCATAAATCCAATCAATAGATTCAAGGTAAACCGTTGCGCATTACGCTGGGTCGGCAATCCACTGACGATTTCGAGAATCTTGCGCCGGAACTCCCAGACGACGGCCAGGATCGCCCCTAGTTGGATAATGATGTTAAACGCCATTGCTCGCTCACCGCCGAAATCGAGCAAGTCCGCGACAATAATCTGGTGCCCGGTACTTGATATGGGAAGAAACTCCGTGAGTCCCTCGACTGCCCCTAAAATCAAAACCGTTACCGTAGTCCAAAAATCCATTAACCCCCCGTGTAGACCCTCGCGACTCTCGCGTGCAAGGTCTGTTGACCATTCGAACATTAGGCGAAAGAAATAGTAAAACGCATCAAGCCGCGCATTAGAACCGCTTGTTATTAAATGTCCAGCCTCCGCAGCTGTAATCACGAAGTTATATACAAGTTATTAAAGGGTATATCGCTCTCCGAAACTGCATGAGCCCCCTCCATCGACATGAGATTTTCAAGGCCTGGTGAACTTTCGATAGAAAACCAAAACCGATAGAAGCGCTAGCCACACGTACAGCTTATGGGTTCGTGAATCCGGGATATCGAGAAAAAAGATGGCATAATGCTATGCCCTCATATCGTCCGGAGTGTCTCAGATGATTGACCGCTCCATTCCTCTGGAGAGCAAACGATCACGTCAGATTCATCAACAATGTTAGAAAAACCGTGTCGACCACTTCAAATTCCGGTGAAATGTTACCAATTGTCAGTCACAAATGAGAATCGGTGCTTTAACATCCAAACGTCAGCACCCAGCCGAGTCAAAGCATGATGCTTACAGGTAACAAAACGACCTCAAACCACAACCACGCAAGGGAGCAGGCAGGGATTCTCACCATTGGGCGGACCCATATGTTAGCTGAGGATTTCCGTGAGTTAGTCGCCAGTCACGCAGGCAATGAAGTACCCGTCGATGCAACGTGCTACAGCAACTCATTCAATAGGAATATGCACCCGGAGTTGTATCGAGCGGTCTTTATCGTCGTTGACAACCCTCAGGCGTTCATTGAAAGCATTGCATTGATCGAAGGTCTGCGCGCCAACAATATGGCGTCAATAATTTTTGCAGCGATCACCGGATCAGGCACTTACAACAAGATGAAGTACTATCTTGCCGGTGCGGATTACTGCGTAAAATTCAGCAGCGCTCCTGACGATAACGTCCAGGTATTTTCCGATTTTTTTGGTAGTCAGGAATGGCAGTCAAAGGACAACCTGCTTCTCGACCCCACGCGTATGTGCCTCATCGGAGATGATAAAAAACTTGATGTATCGTTTGCAGAAATGAAAATTCTTGAGGCTTTTTCTGAAACGAAAAACCATATATTGAGCCATGACGAAATCGCCAGAGCCATGGGCCTCAATATTAATTTTTATGACCCGAGAGCCTTGGAAAAATCGATCAGCCGCCTTCGCGGCAAAATAAAAGGCATGTATGGCACCAACGCCATTCAAAGTATTCGCGGGTATGGATATCGCTTAATCAGGGGTTTGATTTCTTCCACCTGATTATTTATGCAACGGAGTTATTGCATTATGAACGCAACCGAATGCGTGCCTCGCTTCGACCGTGCGAATCAGTATTTGTCTCGGCAACTGATTCTTACACGCGATGACCGCCCATTTGGCAGCGAGATCAGAGTAAAAACCGACGACAGCCAGTTCCTGTCCACTCTTGCATCTTACGCACCAGCAACGCATCAGATGAGCAGCATCTACAGTGAAGCGCTGATGCACACTCGGCTGATTGCCTTCTCATTAAAAGAGCGCAACGCCTCTAGCGAAAACAAGTATTTGAGTCGCCGATTTGTTTGTATCGAACAGTCAGCGCTCATCAATGCTGCCCTCACCGAAGAGCTGATCCAGTGCAACGAGGCCCTGCGCGGCTTTGGTCAGACACTGGTGGTCGCACTCAATGAGCTACCTTTTCCGGCGGTCAACTTTACCGACAAAAAGAAAATCATCCATAACGTGTATCTATTGAAAGATCACGGTATCGAAATCGCATTCGACGGCTTCAACATTCACGACGAAAGTATCGAGATCTTTACAACCCTGAATCTATTCGACTATATAAAGATCTCTGTTTCCACCTTAGACTTGAGCCTCAAGCTCACGGGCAACCCGGAACTATTCAATCGACTCTACGAGCGTATGACCCTGCAGGCTCACAATACCAAAGTCAGCTTTATAGCGGACAGAGTAGAGCATGCTGCAAGCCATGTATTGGCGCGAGCCTTGCCCTTCGATTATTTCCAAGGGAGCCATTACTCCCCTGCCGACAACCTTTAAACCAATACCCAGGCGTGCAATTCAGGAGAGAGACATGGAAAGCAGTACAAACCTCCCGAGAAAATACTTTGTAGTAGTCACTCACAGCCCCGCGCTACAGTTGGAACTGGAGACACTACTCTCCAGCAAGCGATATAACTCGTTCGGTACGTCGCAAGCCAAGATGTTTGTAGAAGGCGTGGCCCCACCTTCCTCCGCCCCTAAACTTATGGAGTTTATTTTCCCGCACGTGGACAGAATGATCTCGCCTGTTATCAAGCATGATACACAGCGCATTCTTTCGACATTCAAGTCCGAGTGGCAAGCCGCTCAATCCAGCCCTCTAATTAACAGTATCACCTCTATCGCAATTGAACCCAAGGACGCCGCCAGGGATTTCCCCTCCAACCTGGTCGAATCGCGCACTACTCTGGCTGAAACCTGGCGATTCAGTAATGGCAGTGGCGCGTTGATCAAGGATGACATTGAGATTGTCTTGACTGGCCTGGAGGCCACATTACTCAAGAAGATGCTGCACCATGATGATCGCGTGGTCAGCAAAGACGATCTTATCCGCAGTATCGGCAGAGAGCCCGAACACTATCGCGGTCTCGAAATGTGCCTGAGCCGACTACAGGAAAAATTCAAAAGCGCCACAAATGGCGAACGTCTTTTCCGTGCAGTCAGAAACCGTGGATATTGCCTGATACAAAAAATTGTACGCGGGAAAAGCCTGACCTGAGCAATTAACACGGTCACAACGGCAGTGCGCTACAAAAATAAAAAACGCACACCCTCCAACTTTGTTACCTGCTACTCCCTCCCTTAAGATACGCCCCCAACCTTCACAATTATCGACCTTTTCTAACACACCCTGCCTCCCCGCCATATTGGACTTCGACACTAACTCTTCGTTAGAAGTCGTCAGACAGCCATCGCACCGATAACTTAATCTATTGACTGACGACAGCGCCGCCCCTTGGCGTTTCAGCTCGTCAACGCATGGCCCTCTTATAAGAATAATAACGCTGCCAGATCAACTTAGCTCTTGTCTGTCGACACGCAAATGGACGTATTTTGGGGATATCGCATGGTTAACAGTCTTCGTATCAATCGAAATACCACTCTCAAAGGATTGACCTTCTGGGGACAGTGGGTAGTTGGCCAGGGCTTTGCTGTTGCCCTGTTACTTTCATTGGTTTATTACCAAACAGGAGCGGTAGAGTTTTATTATCGAGTATGCGCAACATTGACCGTACTTGCATCGGTTCCCGCTTATACATGGTGTGGTGTCTATGCCAAGAAAGACAATTACCTGGAGGGGTTGATCAGGCTGTTGATGGGTTGGTCAATGACGTTGGCGGCACTGGCTATTGTTGCCTTCCTTTGTAAGGCCAATGAACTGTTTTCCCGCCAGATCATTCTGGTTTGGGCTATCGGCAGTTATGTTGGACAAGCGCTGTTGTACGTTCCTCTGCAGGGTTTTTCGAAGTACTACCAACGGTCACTTCAAAGAGAGCGTAGAACGCTGATCGTCGGAACTGGTGAGCTGGCATTGGGATTGGCCAACAAGCTTCGCACCCTCGAGCATTTCCCACTGGTCGGTCTGGTCAGCTCCGATGCCACCTCCCGATTGGCGGCGAGTGCACCACCCATCGTAGGCCCGCAAGAGGAATTGTTGGAGCTGATCAAAATCCATGACATTCGACGCCTGTACATCACACTGCCCTTGAGTGAAGCGGTACAAATCGAAGCCATGTATGGCGATTTGCTGGATGCCCACGTAGATGTGGTGTGGGTCCCGGACTTGAACAGCCTGACCCTGCTCAATCACTCGGTCAGTGATGTGGACGGTCTTCCGGCAATCCATCTGAATGAAAGCCCGCTGACCAGCCAACCCACCGCCGCACTGAGTAAAAGCCTGCTCGATAAATGCGTGGCGTTGATGGCGATTGTCGTTCTAAGCCCGCTGCTGTTGGCCATCGGTCTGGCCGTCAAGCTCACCTCTCACGGTCCGGTGTTTTTCAAACAGGATCGGCATGGCTGGAACGGCAAGGTTATCCAGGTCTGGAAGTTCCGTTCGATGCGCGTTCACGACGATGCGGAAGTCAAACAGGCCAGTCGAAATGACTCACGGATAACAGCCGTCGGGCGCTTTATCCGTCGAACCTCAATCGATGAACTGCCGCAGCTGTTCAACGTGTTGCAAGGCCATATGGCCCTCGTCGGGCCACGTCCGCACGCCATTGCGCACAATGACTACTACTCCGGCAAGATTCTCGCCTATATGGCCCGCCACCGAATCAAACCGGGTATCACCGGGCTGGCTCAAATCAACGGTTGCCGCGGCGAAACCGACACCATCGACAAGATGCAGAAACGCGTCGAGATCGACCTCAAGTACATCAACAACTGGTCGCTGTGGCTGGATCTGAAGATCCTGGTAAAGACGCCCTTCACCTTGCTGTCTAAAGACATCTACTGATGGCTGGATAGTCAGGCGCAGGCAAACATCAAGGGGACGCAAGTCCCCTTTTTCGTGGGCAAGATTCGGGTTCTGCCCCTCATCAACCTGTCGCGTCAAAACACCCCGGAGTTCGTTTCAGCTTCGCGGTACGGTCGGTCGAGGGGTGTTCCAAGGGGTGGGAATCGCAACGAGCGCTGCGATGTTAGCTGCTCACGGTACAACCACCTAACACACGTTCGCTTGCGGTAGAACGTGAAGCGATCTACAGCGCTTGTCGCCCTGTAGATCGCCTGTGGTCACTCAGTGATTTTCTCAAAGTTGCGATAGAACAGATCACTGTCACGGCTGTCGGTCATCGCCTGCAACGAGTAACTGCGATTGAGTCTCGCACCACCATCGCGGGTCAATGGCGACCAGACGATGTTGGCGCGGCGCATGGTCGACATGCTCATCATCTCGTCGAACGGAATGGACATGTAAATACCCTTGTCGAAACTGCCTTCGCCGTACTCCGCACTGGTCGCGGTGGTCAGTGTGACCCAGGCGCCAAATCGCACACCATTGGCAAATTCCCGTGACAGGTCGACCGTGCCTCCCCAGTCCCGCGCCAGGTAACGCCCGACGCTCACAGCCGCTTGGGTATCGAAAGGCAAGTCGGTATAGCCTGTGACGTGGCCGGTAACGGTCGAGTAGTCACGCAGGCCGAAACCCTGGTCAAAATTGCGTTGGCGAACAAAGTTCAGGTCCGCACCGACAGACCAACGCTGCCCCGCCGGACGGAACAACACTTCACCACCGACACCGGCAAACATCGATTCCAGATAACCGCCGTAAACCATCCCATACAAATCCTTATCCAACTGTTTGGCATGGTTTAACTGGAAGGTCGGCATGGTCACGTCGGACGTCGTCAGATACTCGCGCAGGTCAGTGCGCACTCGCGGCAAACCACTGGGTGCGTCGTAGGTAAAGTGGTCGTAGTTGTTCACCAGATTGACACTGAGCAGGCCGCTCCACCAGGTATTGCGCGTGAAGCGATACTCGGCATCCGCATCGGCAGTCAATTGATAAAGCAACCCGTCAGGACCACCGATATTCTGTTTGTAGCCCAACCCGATGCCATAGTTGAACGGATCGCGCGCCTGCGTGTATAGCGTCGTTTCCGCATGCGGCATCGCGGCATTGACCTCCGTCGTGCGGTGCAGACTTTGCAGCGGCTCCTCATTGTTGACCACTTCGCGGAATGTCTGGCGCGGTACGCTGGTTTCTTCCAAAGGCATGTCGTAGCGCTTGTTCACCAAAGTGAACCAGTCGATGTCGTCGTTGACGCTGTTGTCCAGAATCCGGCTGGCGCGGCCGACGGCTTTTGCCGAGTGGAAATAATTCGTCTGCTCGCCGTATACAAACAACTCCGGACCACGCTGGGTGATTCGTTCGACGTTGTAGCCGGCATTTTTCTGCAACCGACGGGACACATCGGCCCAGTTGACCTGGTCTGGCGCGGTAGCGGGAGCCTGTGCGGGAAGCCGTTCTGCCGGTGGGTCGTAGGTCTTGGCCGGCGCCTTGCGGCTGACGAAGTTGGTGTGCAACGTGATGCCGAACATCGCGGTGTTGCCGCGCTCCCAACCTGCGCTGAGGTCCACCGAATCAGTCAGCTTGAAAACCGCGCCGATGTTGATCGGCGAGTCCTGCTTGATCTGATTATCCTTCGGCTCATTCTTGTAATCGTTGCCTTCATATTCGAGTTTGAGGCTGAGCGGGTCCCACGGCGTCTGGTAGCTCACGCCGCCAAACAGTGAAGGTCGTCCGCGAAAATAGGCATTGGTATTGACGTCACCGGTTCCGTCGCTGTCTGGCCGGGTCTTGAAACGATCGTCGACCCAACCGGCCGGGTTATCGAAATCGCCCCGGTTGCCCAGGTAACCCCAGGCCACGCCGGCGCTGAAATCGAAGTCGTCATAGCGTTTGTTGGCAACCAGGAATTCGCTGGAGAACAGACCGGTCCCCCCCACGTCGCGGAAACCCAACGCCAGCTCGGGAGCCCAGTGGCTTTCTTGCCACAGGCGCACCTTGACGTCCACGGCCTTGTCTTTATAGCTCTGGTCGCCACTGAGCGACTCGGGGCCGTACTTGCGATTGGTGATCGCGGTGTAACGAAACGAGCCTTCGAGCCAATCGAAAGGCTGCAGAGAAATGCTGTAGCGACTGTACGGGTCTGTGCGACTGGCATTCACGCTCAACTCACCCGCAGGGGCCATCCGCGCCGTCGGCGTCTGCAACAGGCCCACTCCGCCGAAATCATTTTGAGTGAAGCGTGGCTCGGCATGCGCCAGACCACAGGGCAATAACAACACGGCTGCAAAACGTAAACTCAAGGAACCACCTCAGCCAGTTGTGTGGCAAGAAATTCAGCCAACTGCTGATTCAGTTCAGGTATGGGCGGATTTAGATCATCGGTTCTGACGGGAACCAGGATTTTGCTGCCGGCGGCAGGCACCTGGCCGCTCTCGCGATTCCAAGGAGCAATGCCGACACGTCGGGTGACGCCATCGGGCTGAATGAGCCAGAGGTAATCGGTATCCGCGTCGGCCAGCGGTGCACACGACTGCAGGTATTCCCGCGCCTGTTGCATGGCGCGATGTTCGAGCCGGCACGGTTCTGCCACTGCGCCCAATACCTCGACCACACTGGGTCGCGACGGATAGATCAGGCTGTCGCCGTCATCGAGGCGGAAGTTGCGCGCGAACCCGACCTCGATTGCGACCGGGTCCAGAATGGCAACCTCGCGTCCCGTGACTGGCATGCGGCTGACTTGCTCGTACATCCGCAACGCCAATGCAGCCCGTTGGGTTTGTTCGAAGAGCAAAGCGGTTCGTTGCAGTACCTTCAAATCGAACAGGACACCGGCCTTGAGCCGAGTCTGCTCGTCGAGCAATGGCTGGCGTAACCAGGCGGCGGCCAGCCAGTAGCTTTCAGGATTGGGTTGCGCGGAGCGGATCACGTCCAGTACGCGCGCCCCGGATGGCAGGTCGACCGCCCCGGAGTTGCGCACATCACCACTGACGGAAACCGCTGCCGCACTCACACTGCTGCTAATCAACAGCAGGCTCGTCCATAACACGGCGGAAAACTTCAACGGACAACCTCACGTTCAGCGGTTAACCGAACGATCTTCACCCGCAGTTGCTTCGTCAGCTGTTGCTCACTCTGCAGGATGAAACCGTTGTCCGGATTGACCCAGTAATGATTGGTCGCGTGCAGGCCAATAGCCGGTGCATCAATATGCTCATCGACACGCAGCAAAGCGTATTCCTTGTCCAGAATCCTGATTGTTTCCATGGGCTGGCGCGTAAAGCGGCTGTTCAACACCACACCCGTTTCATAGCCTTGATAAAGATCGATAAAGCGCTGGCTGCTGTAGCCATCGGGCAACCGGTGGAGCCCTTGCTTGAAGGGTGAAACGGCGGTAAAACGAGTGCCGTCCAGGTCGCCGCCCAAGCCAAGGCCGACGCTGCGCACCGCAAGCCCGTCGCGCAGCAACAGCACTTGCTTGCCGGAAGCGACCCAATACTGCAAATCGCCTCTCTGGCGCACCATTGCCAACACCCCTTCGCCGGAAGGGGTGCTCAACTTGATCTGGGGATACCGGATCGCAGCCACCTGGTCTGGCGTCACGTCCAGTTCGTCGGGCCCGCTGACCGCCCCTTTCAGGTTAGTCAGCGTGGCCGTCATCAGGGGATTGCATCCACACAACAGCAACGCCGCCATCAAGCAGACGCTAACATTCAACGTTCTCACAGTTGGACCAGACCTTATCGGTTGTTGGCTTCGCTCATGTTGTTTTGCGCGGCTGCGCCAATGCCGAGAATCGAAGCCGATGGCACCAATTGACTGATGAAGCGATTCCAGCGAGTGACGTTGGCAGGCCCAACGTAAACAATGTCCTTGGGATGAACATCGAAGTGCGTGGCGAGGGCCATCGCGGAAGGAGACTCAGCTTGCAGCTGAAAGATTTTCGCCGGTTCGACATCGAGGTTTTCGACACCCCTGATGACGTACACCGCGTTGCCGTTCGAAGTGGTCTGATTCAGTCCGCCCACCGAGCCGATGACGTCGGACAAATTCATGGTCCGGGTCTTGAACGTCAACGCACGTGGCTGGTTGACCTCCCCCATCACATAAATCTTCTTGTTGTCGTTGTACGGCAGGTACAACTGGTCACCACCCCGGAGGTAGACCTTCTGCAACTCGGAGTCCGGTTGGTTGAGCGCGTCGAGATCGAGCGTATAGACACGCCCGTTGCGCGTTAACAGCAACCCGGACAGATCGGCGTTGAGCGGGTCAATGCCGGCGGAACCCAAGGCTTCGACCACAGTAAGTGGATTGGTGGAAATGGGCTGCGGACCGGCCTTCAATACGGCGCCCGACACCACGACTTTCTGGCTGGCGAAGCGCAGCACGGCAACATCCACTTGCGGATCGGAAATGAACGTCGACAACCTTCCGGCGATATCGGAGCGCAGTTGCTGGATGGTCTTGCCGGCGGCCTGGATTTCTTTGATATACGGGTAATACAACGTGCCATCGGAACGCACCAGGCGGCCGTTCGCATCGATCTGCTGCTGCGCTCCGGAAGGGGCCGTAAGCTCCGGGTGATCCCATACCGTGATGTACAACACATCATTGTTACCGATGAGGTACTCGCCGGGAGCCTTCAGCAGTTCCGCAGGCAATGACTCACGCAGGGGTGTGGCTCTTTCCATGGCGATGAGTTTTGGGGTAATCGGAATCAGTTCGACCCGACTGCTTTCACTGGAGCCCTCACGAGTAATATCACTGGTGCTCAAATGTTGACCTGGAGAAAACATGCAACCTTGCAAAGCAATACTTGCCAGCATTAAAAAGGGAAAACTGCGATTCATAATGGCACTACGCTAGTCAAGGGCAAACCAAAACAAGATCACCCGGCTTTGACCGGGCAACCTTGAATTAAACCTGCGGGATTTATCAGTTACTTGTACCGGTGGTCCCGGTAGTGCCAGTGGTTCCGGTAGTTCCGGTGCCACCATTGGAACTTCCGCCACTGTTGGATGCTGCAACCGCAGCCGCAACCAATGCTGTACCCGCCAGGATGGCCTCCGTGGCAGTCACGCTACCCACCACTGCGGTATCCATCGTGAGTGGTTCTTCTGCGGCGATTGTCCAGCTGCTGATCATGGACAATAAGGCTATTACCATCATTCTTTTCATATCAAATTCCTCCCTGGTGCTCGATTCTTTGGATTGATACCAGGTGCTCAGTTAATTGCAGAACATGATCAAGCCGCAGGGTGTCGAATCGAATCCGTTATTCGTCGCCAACACCGCATGACTGACACACGTCGAACGGCAGTGTTTATATGTACGGACTTGTCCAACGCATGACCAGTCAATTTTCCCGACGTTCTTTAACATCGCCTTTGGATATAACAATTGAGGCCAGAACAACGTGTAACTCGCACCGGAGAAGCATCAGCCCTGATATCCCGCCGGATGACTCGATTGCCAACGCCAGGTATCAATCATCATCTGCTGCAGATCCCGCGAAGCCTTCCAGCCCAACTCCTGCGCAGCCTTGGATGGATCGGCCCAACACTCCGCAATATCGCCCGAACGTCGCGGCATCACGCGATAAGGCACCGGGCGACCCGACGCCTGTTCAAACGCCCGCAGCACCTGCAAAACGCTGTAACCATCTCCCGTGCCCAGATTCCAGGTATTGATCCCGGTACGCCCGGAGATCGCCTGCAATGCTTTGAGATGTCCGTCAGCCAAGTCCACAACATGGATGTAATCGCGCACGCCAGTGCCATCGACCGTTGGGTAATCGTCACCAAAAATCGACAGTTCTTGCAGGCTGCCGACGGCCACCTGGCTGATATAAGGCACCAGGTTGTTCGGAATACCGCGGGGATCCTCCCCCATCAGCCCGCTGGGATGAGCCCCGATCGGGTTGAAATAGCGCAGCAGCGCAATGCTCCAGCGCGGTTCCGCAGCACACAGGTCCTGCAAGACGTTTTCAATGATCAGCTTGGATTGCCCATAAGGATTGGTGGGCGTACCCGTAGGGAAATCTTCACGGATCGGCATCTGCTCAGGCGCGCCGTAAACCGTCGCCGATGAACTGAACACCAGTCGAAAGACTCCAGCCGCGTCCATCGCCTGGCACAACGTAATGCTTCCGCTGACATTCGCCTGGTAATACTCGAGCGGCTTGCGCACGCTTTCGCCAACGGCCTTGAGTCCGGCGAAATGCAGCACGGCATCAATCGCATGTTCCTGAAAAATCCGGTCCAGCAATGCTCGGTCACAGACATCGCCATGGATCACCAGCGCGGTTTTCCCGCAGATGGCCTCCACCGCATGCAATGAGGCGTCCGAGCTGTTGCTGAGGTTATCCAGCACAACCACTTCATAACCTGCTTCAAGCAGTGCAAGCGTTGTGTGCGAACCGATATAACCGGTTCCACCCGTTACCAGAATTTTCATAGAGTGGTCCATACAAGGTATTTGGAGTGTTAAATAACGTGTATCAGACGCCTTACTTAAACTTATAATCAGCGCGCCGAAACTTTGCACTTATTAACACTTTACCCAACACCAAACTACGAACAGACACCGACTAAAACTAACCAATCAATACAAATCCAGACAACTAATAACATTCACCACTATTAGCACAACCAACAATTGCGACCACACAAACATTTAATGTATTAAAGCACAAGCACTGCAATACTCTGACATTCACAACCACTGTCCCCAGCGACTATTCGTGACTGTGAATAATAACTTTCAGGATATATCCATGATTCGTAAATGTTTGTTCCCTGCCGCTGGCTACGGCACGCGTTTCCTGCCGGCGACAAAAGCCATGCCCAAGGAAATGCTGCCGATCGTCAACAAACCCTTGATTCAATATGGCGTTGAAGAGGCACGGGACGCCGGCCTCCAGCATATGGCGATCGTTACCGGTCGGGGCAAGCGTGCACTGGAAGATCATTTCGATATCAGTTATGAGCTGGAGCATCAGATTCGCGGTACCGAGAAGGAAAAGTTTCTCGCCAGCACCCGGGAGCTGATCGAAACCTGCACGTTTGCCTACACCCGCCAGGTCGAAATGAAAGGCCTGGGGCATGCCATTCTCAGTGGCCGTCCCTTGATCGGTGACGAACCGTTTGCCGTGGTACTGGCCGACGACCTGTGCCTGAACTTGCAAGGCGACGGCGTGCTGGCGCAGATGATCCAGCTCTATAAAAAATTCCGCTGCTCGATCGTGGCCATCCAGGAAGTCCCCCGAGATCAGACCCACAAGTACGGTGTGATTGCCGGCGACCTTATTTCCGAAGGCATCTACCGGGTCAACAACATGGTTGAAAAACCTGCTCCCGAAGACGCACCGTCCAACATGGCGATCATCGGTCGATACATCCTGACCCCCGACATCTTTGATCTGATCGCAGACACGCAACCCGGCAAAGGCGGAGAAATCCAGATCACCGATGCGCTCCTGAAGCAGGCGAAAAACGGCTGCGTGCTGGCCTACAAATTCAATGGCCTGCGCTTTGATTGCGGTAGCGCCGAAGGCTACATCGACGCGACCAACTTTTGTTATGAACAGCTGTATCTCAAGGGCCTTTAACCTAAACGGTGCAACGCACTCCCCGCTCCCGCTCCGGAGCCTTCGTCCAATTCTTTCATCCAGGCCACCACTATGAACACAGTCAAAAGCTCGGTAGAGATAGAACTGAAAGCGAACAACTTCGGAGTGATGGCGTGGCGGTCAAAAAGTCCGTCGCTCTCCTGCGAAACTGCCGACAGCGCAGGCACAACCCTGCTGGTAGAACGCATCGGGGTGTTTCCTTCATCGGGCGACATCCATTGCCGGATCAACCACCCGCGACTGCTTCTGGCCTACCTGAAAAACCTGTACGCCCATCAATCCCTGGATGTGGACGAACGTGACGGCCTCAAAGTGATCTTCAATGATTGGCGATTCCGGGTGCACCTTCCCCGTAGCGGCGCGGCGATCGTCATCAATGTCGAGACACGTCGCGATCCCGATCTGATGCCGCTGAAAACCGCAGAACTGCTGAGCCATTTGCAACACTTCGAGAACGGCATGACGCTGCTTCGACGGTGAATAATCACTGCATCGCTGCAGGGCAACCGTCCTTGATCTCGCCCACAATCAAACCATAGAAAAAATCCGCGATAAGCCGACCGCCCGTTCCCGGGACGGGATGGATTTTATCGGGGCGGATCATTGGTGTCGGCCCATCGCTGGCATAGCGCTTGAAGTCAGGGCCGAACGCACATTGCAGATTCCAGTACCCGATGCTCTGCGAGCGTGCCCAGGGTTCAAGTTTGCGAGCATAGTCCGACATCGGATAGGCGCTGGATCGAGTCGTGTCCTGACGCAGGATGACATTGATGCTGGCCGCCGGATGAACCTCGCGAATCATCCGCACCAACCCTTTCATGTTCTCCAGATAGTCCTCGGGCCTCACCCCGAACCCCTGATCATTGCCACCCAACATAATCAGGTAAACATCCGCTGGAATCTTTGAAACTGCCGTTTTCCACTGGGTCTGCCATTGACTGTCACGCTGAAAAAAATCGGCGGAAGCAGCGCCGGACGCGGCGAGCTTGGAGACCCTGACGCCGCCCCCGTCGCTGGCCATCCACAAGCCGAACAGCGTGGGCGCACCTTTTACGACCTCGAATCTCAATGCCCAATCAGTGCTGGCCGGCACGTCGCTCAGGTCTACCGCTTGAACGCCAGAACCGGTAAGCGCCAACGCATGCCACGTAGCTGACGCGGCCCACCGATACCGCAGCTCATTGACCTCTCCATTGCCCAGGTAAAGTAATCTGGCATGGGCGACGGACGTGTTGATGGCAGGCGTTGCGCTGGCATCGACCTCAAGATAGGCCCCCGCTTTGCCGGTAAGGGTGCGACTGTCCGGACTTGCTTGCCCAAGCGCGGAAACGGCCCAATCTCCGCCGAAGTACTTTTCACTGCTGCGGGTGTATTTGTAGTTGGTACTGCCCAGTGCCGCACCGTGGTTGAAACCAATGTAGCCCGGCCCGGCGAAGCCGAAATTTTTCGCCAACCGCTGAGTGAGGCGATTGAGATAAAAATCCTGGCCGGCGCTATAGCTGTCGCCGATCACCGAAATCGCCAACACCTGGCCTTTGTGTTCATCCCATTGTGCGAGCCGTTGGCGCGCACTTTTGATTTCGATCACCGGAACCGGAGCGGGACGTACCTCATCGACAGACACCATGGCTTTCCCCGCTAGGCGCAACTCAGGATTGAGAGGCCTTCAACACCGGTTGTGCGATGGGTTTGCGAACTGCACGCTCGCCCAAAAACAAGACAGACGTCACCGTAAAGCGGCTGAAAACATTCGCCAGCACTACCGGCCCCAACAATCCGCACAACAGCCCGCCAAAGACCAGGACACTTTGATCCGTAACCCCCAGTCGACCCAAGGCAAACCGCCACGTGACGGCAAACAGTACGTGGAAAAGAAATATCGCGTAGGAATACGCCCCGAGCCAGATCAGAAATCTTGAGCGCATGTCACTCGACAACAATGCGATACACGACACACAACCGACGATCAATCCGACAAGGCTCCTGCGATCGACGATGAGTTCGCGATCCACCGTGGCGATGTAGAGCAAGGCAATCGAGATCACGATGAACACGACAGGCCCGATCACTCCGAGTGCTCGTTTCAATGCGCCAACGTTCTCCTGGCAAATCATCCCCGTGACAAAGAAGGGCAGCAGATAGATGGCCCCATTGATGCCAAACGCATCGACGGGAAATTCCGGCAATAAAAACACAACCGCTGAAAACAAAAGCAGCAGATACAGGTGCAGGGGTGTGCGCAACAGATCGCGCCACTGAAGAAAGCCGACAAACATGAAAATGATGAAGACTGCCTGCAAAAACCAGAAATGGTTGACCGGCACATAAAACGACAACAAGGCATCGATCAGACCCAGGTCCTTGTTAACGCCGGGCGCGAAGGCCTGCAGCACCGAAAAGGGAATGCCGACAAAAAACAGCGGCACGATCAACCTTCTTACCTTGCCGACGCAGTAAGCCGAAAAGTTATTGCCCCTGATTTTGTAAATGGAATAGATATAGCCGGATATAAAGGTGAACAACGGCATCCTGACGTACACCATCGAGTCGGCCAGGACTCGATAAGGCGAGCCCAGGTCGATTTTCAATCCACCGCCCAGTGGCCCTATCACGTGGTAGAGCACCAACAGCAGACATGCCAGACCTCTGAGCGTTTCTATTTCCAACGACTTATTCTTGCTTTGCATAGACCACAAACCTCAGTTCAAGACACGTGATTCAACCAACTCAGGTTTTTTTGAGCGCAGCTGTAACCCCAGCCCTACAAACAGAACCGGCACCACCATGGAGAAATGTCGGGCAAACGAGCCGAAGTCGGGCTCGAACAAACCTTGCACCATCAAAAAGGACAGCGGGATAGCGACAAGCTCTTTGACTTTGTGCTCGATGATTGCGCCCTTGTAGTAACTCGACGTCATCATTTTGAACATCAGCAAAGAGGTCATTATCATCAGGACCACAAAGATGATCTGCCCCAAGCCGGAAAGAAGAATCAACTCAGCAGGGAAAGACAACCTGAAAAATATGCTCATCGAATCCACGGCCTGCGAAACGAAATCACCGCCGTTGATCCAAGAGATGATCAGTGACTTTGACCCCTCCTCGCCCAGCGTGCGCTCCTCATTGCTATTGGCTCGAATGGACGAAACCGAATAGCCAGCCACTAACTGGATCGCCGTCGCAATCGCCAGATAGAACATGAACAACATCAGGAAAAAGCTGAAACGCGACACATGCTTTTTAATGACGCACACGCCGACCCAGACCAGTGAAAACAATATCCAATAGGGTCGAACCAATACGCCATAAAACAGCGCCGAAAGAAAAAAGCCCGCTCTGTACCCTTTCGAAAATGAAGAAAGCAGGATAGTAATCATCGCCACCGAGACAATGATTTCCTTGGTCAGGTTATCGAGAAAGAACGACCTGACCACACCCCACAGGCACAAGGTCAGAAAAATCGTCAGCGGTATTCTTCTGAAGATGAAAATCGGGATAGACGTGAGAAAAAAATTGCACAGCATCCCGTAAGCCCACGCATTGTCCAGGTTGATGCCGGTGGGACGCAGCACATAAGCGGTGCAATCGTAGGAAGACCGGTCTGGCGAAAAGGGATTCCAGAAATTGCAGTAGTCTGCACGAGCGTATGAACCCCACAGTGTCATCGCATCCGGGCCGGGTTCTCGGTGAACCAGCAGCGGCATTGCCACGGACAGAAAAAGACCACATGCCAAAATCAGGAATGAAAGTGACGAATCCAGTTTTCTTCCGCGAAACTCTATGGATGGCAGAGATAAAGCCATTACAAGGCCCCCTTCGCCCGGGCGAACCTGGCCAGCAAAGCAATAACGACGAGCTGCACCACAATCGAGAAAACATTCCCCCAGGCGGCCCCATAAATTGAATAATGTTTAATCAGGACATAGCTGACAGGCATTGAAATCATCAGGCATATCACCGCACTGGCCAGGGATACCCGATTGTTCTTAGAGGCGATAAGACCTCCCCAGACAATGTCACCGACTGCTCGAAGGGCGAACGAGAAAATCAGAATGCTCAAGATCCCGTTATCCGGCCGCGGCACCGCCACGTCCACATAATCGAGCACGACATTGAAGAAGGTATAAATCAGCACCGCGACCGCAAAGGAAACTACCAGGGATCGCAACACCCATTGATTGAAAAATAGCTCCCGGACTGTCAGTGCCTGTTGGTGATTCTTGTAACGCTTGGCGAGAACGGGAATGCCAATGACGGCAACCACTGCAAACGACAGCGCCTGCAAGGTGTTAGCCGCGGACCAGGAATACACATACTTGCCAAGGCTGTCGTAGGGCTCAAGCTTCACAATGAGAAAACGCTCGGCGAACTGACACAATGCGATCAAACCGTCACCCAGATAAAAAGGCAGCCCGGCTCTCCAAACAGAAGCCGTGTTAACGACCCTGACTTCCCGCCCCTTATGCACGTCAACCACTATAAAGTACCCGGCCACCATCACCAGAAGGTTGCTGATCACCCACAACCAAAGAACACTGGTGACGCTGGACACCACGCCAGTCATCAGCCCTCCAACAGCAATGAGCGCCCAGAGCCCGGTTTTTATGAAGAACAGCAACGCTCCCCAGTTGGCTTTTTGTGCCGAAAAAACAAACGAGTTCAATTCGAAGGACAGATGCTCCGTAATCAGGAGCAACATGACGCAGGCGATCAATCCAGCACTCGCCTCTACATCGCTGAAGTGTGAGTAAAGTGCGACCGTCACCACCGAAAACAACAAACCTACGGCCAGGTACAAGGACAATACTTTATCGACGACGACCCGGGAGCTACCCCCAATGCTGATCAGCCGATTGATTTCAGAGCTGAACCCGACGCTATAAAATTTTGAAGCCAGTATAGGGGCGACCATCACAACGCCGTAGAAGCCCAATGCCTCATAACCCAAATAATGAGTGATGGCCAACACCAGTAAAAACTTTGCGCCTAGTGCAGTTCCTCTTAACAACAATCGAAATATCATCGAACAACCCCTTTGATGATATTTTCATTCGACAGAAAAATGTGATCGAAGGCAGCACCAAAATTGCGCAGCACCGTGTCTATTGCCAAATCCACGAGTAGACCATCTCCCGAGTCGGCCGCACTGTAGCCATGCAAAATAGTTACGTTCATATCGGAGCTTCTACTTAACAAGTTCAAACAGAATACGCGTCATAGGTTTGCCGAATCATCAACGTTGCGCTGAAGCGTTCGCGCACCTTATTACGACTTTCGGTACCGAGTTCCAACAGCGTTTGCTTCTTGAGATTCAGCAATATGCTGGCAAGCCCCTGATGATCGCCCGTCGAGAACAGGTAGCCGGTAATGTTGTTCGTCACCAACTCGGGAAGCGATGTACAGTCACTGGCAATCACCGGCACGCCCATGGCCATACCTTCGAGGGGAACCATGGCAAAGCCCTCCCAACGACTTGGCACAATCAGGGCATCCGCCGTTTTGTATAATTCGTTTACTTCAGCGGGAGTCACCCACGGCAAGTACTCCACGGCGTCAATATCGGGGCGCTCGACGGAGTCATCATTGACAGCACTGCCGACGACGGTGAGCTTCAAGTCAGTTCGATCGACTGCAGTGAAAGCCTTCAGCAACACATCGAAGCCTTTCTGGTAGTCCAGTCGACCTACAAACAAGAGCTGAATATTCGCGCCCTCACTCGAGCTGGCCTGATCACTTTTGTAGTGAATGCCGTTATAGATCAGCTTCATGCGGTGACGATCGATACCAAATGATGCTGCTTTATCCAGCTCGTACTGACTGACGCAGATAATGACATCCGTCACTTTCTGCAAAAGCCGCTCAACCAGCGAATACACTTTCTGTTTGACTGGAGAACCCTCCATCAAGAACGAAAAAGCGTGGGGGCAGTAGACAATTTTCGGCGACCGCCAAGGGCGCAGAACCAGACAGACACACCGACCAATGACACCGGAGAAGGTACTGTGCAAGTGCACGACGTCCGGTTTTTCCTTGAAGATCACACGGGTCATTTGCCAGGCAAAACGCAACAGGGACAACACATCCCTCTTCTTTCTTGAAAAGGTTCTGATGTTTTCTTCATTGATCCCGTGTAGTTCTTTCTTCTGGTCGAGCGGAACCAGATAAACCAATTCGTACTGCGAAGCGTCATCTTGAGGGGGAGTCGATATCGTACGAATGACCGTCGCAACGCCACCTTTAATGGTTTCCGCCACGTGTAATATTTTTTTCATAATCCACCTTTCTCCATGAACTTAGTCGCAGGCAAAACAGCGCTGAGAGCGGGTAGTTTTGGTCTACCCACTCTCAATCCAACTGACTGGTAAATAGAGTTCACATCAGGATTTATCAGAAGCGTACTCGTAGTTGTAATAGGCATAGCTGCCATTACCGTAGTAGCTGGACGCCCGCTTTTCGACACCATTGAAAATAGCGCCCTTCAACTCGATCCCGTTCTGCGCAAACCGACGAATTGTCAGCTCGATCTCTTTGGCAGGGTTCACACCAAAGCGAGTCACGATCAAATTAATGGCGGCTTCACGCCCAACGATTGCAGCATCTGTAACGGCCAGGAGCGGTGGCGTATCGATGATGACTACATCGTAGAGTTTACTCAGCTCTGCCAGGAGCTCTCTGAAGTTGGCATGCATCAACAGTTCTGATGGATTAGGCGGTACCTGTCCACGGCTGATGAAATGCAGGTTATCAACCTCGAGCTTATTGATTGCCTGCTCAATACTGCAGCGCTTGGTTAGAAGGTCTGATAAACCGTTGCTGATTGGAGTAGCGAGGGACTTGTGCAGATGACCTTTGCGCATATCGGCATCAATCAATACAACCCTCTGCCCGCTTTGAGCAATGACTGCGGCCAGGTTAGAGGAAACAAACGTCTTGCCCACTTGCGGGCTAGGACCGGAAATCATGATCCGGTTATTGGTCGCATCCAGCCCCGCAAAATGCAAACAGGTGCGCAAGCTGCGGATCGATTCGATTGAGAGGTCAGTGGGATTACGCTGCGCCAGCAGGAAAGACTGACTGTTGACGCCATTGGCCAACCGAAGTTTTTTACTGTCTTCTTCCTGCTGCAGGACGCTGTATGGAATGGACGCATAGACCGGCAGCCCGAGTTTCTCGATAGCGTCCGGCCCTTCGATGCCTCGGCCCAACGATTTACGCACCAACACCAAGGCAACTCCGACAAATCCACCCAGGAGAGTAGCAGCAAGAATGATCAAGGCTTTGCGTGGTTTTACCGGCGAGGTAATGTCGACATCGGCCGTATCGATCAAGCGTGCATTACCGACCGCCCCGGCCCTGACGATGTCCAGCTCCTGGGATTTATTCAGCAGCTGGGTATAGATCTGTGTCGCCACTTCCACATCACGAGTGAGATTCAGCAGCTCCTGTTGTGTTGCAGGAAGATCCTGGACCTTCTTCTCCAAACCGTGGCGCTGTTTGTTCAAATCCCCTAACTGAGCCATCAAGGCGCGGTAGGTCGGGTGCTCTCGGGTGAACTTGCGATCCAGGTCCGCTTGCTGCAGTTTTAAATCGGAGATGCGCGTATCCAAAACCACCATCTGCTCAAGAACCGACTTGGTTTCGAGTGAAATATTGACTGTATTTCCGCGGGTTTGATAGCTGTTCAGCGCATTGCTGGCCTTGGCTAGATCTTCTTTGACCTGAGGGAGCTGTGCCTGGAGGAAATCCAGACTCTGGGCCGCCTCGGCAGACGTGCGCTGCACGTTCTGCTCTACATAAAGCGACGCAATTTTGTTCAGAATCTTTACCGCCAGGGCGTAGTCAGTGCTGGCCAGCGCCAGGCTGATAATGCCCGACTCCTTGCCTTGCTCGGACACTTCAAGGACGTCCTGGTAATTCTGGATGGTGACAATTCGTGGATTGCGAACGACTTCGAATTTAGCGCCAGGATTAGCGTCCATGTGCGCGACGAGCACCTCGACCCCGTTCTCCATGACGGTTGCGCCTGTGGTGCCATCGGCCAACAAACCGCCATCTTCATCATAGAGCTGGAAGCGGTTCTGCTCTGCGGCAATCAGGGTCAATTTTTCGCCCAACAGCTCATCAGGCAGGGTGAGCTTTTCGATTTCCAGGCGCTCGCCCCCCCAGGCGAAACTGTTCAAGCCGAAGAGCGGAGGCGAAACACTTTGCGCAGGGGTACTTTTATAGCGCCGGGCAATAAAACCACCCACGATGGGAAAGGTCTTGGGCGTTGTCACAATATCCAGGCGCAGATCATCGACGGTTTTACCAATGACCGCACGGGACTTGATGATTCCAATCTCGGTCGCCGCCGGGGATTGCCCACCGAGCATGCTGCTGATATCCGAGAAGCCCAACATGTCGTTCTTTTTCGGCTCGACCTGTACCAGGGCGTTTGCCAAATACACGGGCGACGACAATATCGAGTAGGCCGCACCGGTCACCATGAATGCTCCGGTAATGGCACCTATCAGCCACTTATGATCAATCAATGTGCCAAGCAAACCAAGAAGATCAATCTCGTCTCTATCTTTATCTCGGTCGCTGACTACTGACGGTAACTGCATAAGTTATATTCTTTACCATTAATGCTAATCTGAAAAATCATCCATCAACGTCCGAGGCGCTGCGCCCATGCGCAAACAGCATCTTCAATCAATGCATGGGCATGGACAAAAGCAGCTTTTCCTTGACGATACGGGTCCTTTATTTCGCGTTCACTCTGCCACTTCCCCAGAAGAAACACTTTACCTCTCGCGTGCGATGCGATACCTAGCACGTCTTTTACATGCTTGTTCTCCATCACCAGAATGAGGTCTGACTCATCAATAATGTCTGGAGTAATCTGCCGCGCTTTAAAACCGTCAACAACGACTTCCTTCTCTTCAAGAACGAGCCGAGCGTCGGGCTCCATAGGCTCGCCCACCCGCGCGGCCAGACCTGCGGAACTCACTACGATATCTGAAGATTCCAGCGCGTCGCGAAGCAACAGTTCGGCAGTAGGGCTTCGACAAATGTTGCCAACGCAAACAATAAGAATATTTCTGAACAAGGCTACTCTTCCCGTGCTGTGTCGATTCGGCCAATGTATTTCGGGGACATGAGTGAACCGACAGAATCGGTCCCGCATTCAGAGATGGCTCAATATTGCCAATGCTGGTGCATTAAATACCACGACCTATAAAAAACGCCCAAAGAGAATATCTGGACCAAAAATAACCAGAACGCCCCAAAAGGCAAAAACCCGACAAAAAATAACATTGAAGAACTTTTACTTTTAGCCGTAATCAATCAGTGATATGGGGAACCGAACAGCAAACATCCTCCTACCACCCCATATAAAAGAGAAGCTTATATATTTGCCAGGAGAGTCAGACATGAAATGGACAAAATCCAGATTGCTCGCAACCTCAAGCTTTGTCTTGCTCAACGCAGTTTGCACTGCCTTCGCCAGTGAAACCTTTCCCGCACTTACACAAGACAACAAAACGATCGGCATTCAAGTAAAGATTCAAAATTTCACCACTTCCGACGCTCAACAGATCAAGACCGCCGGCTTCGCGTTTGTGCGCCTTGATGTATGGTCCAACAGCCTGGGAAGCACTGCATACCAAACCCAGCTAAAAAATGCCTTTACCGCTGCAAGCTCCGCGAATTTGCCGGTGCTGATGACGGTTCGCTCGTTAAAAGCATTGACCAGCAACACCACCGACGGCAGCCACGACCTCGCGACTGCAGGAGAATCGTTCGCCCAGTCGGTCATTGATTTGGAGAAAACCTATCACTCTCAGCTTTTGGCTATCGAAATCTGGAACGAACCGGACCTGCCGACCTACTGGCCAACCGGCAACTTCGAGACCACATTTGTTCCTTTCATGAGCGCAGTCTGTAACTCATTGAATAAACGCGTCGCCTCAACCCCAGTCATCGGCTTCGGGTTCGCAAAGGCGCCAACCAAAGACTCCATGAGCACAATTGCCCTGACCAGGATTCTCACTGACCACCCAAAATGCCTGAACGCGATTTCGTATCACCCCTATGGAGTGTCGACCTCAGAAATCAACCGCACCCAGACTTTCATCATGGACACCTTCAAGTTACCGGGTGTCGCTTCCGAATGGGGAGTGCCGTCAGTCAGCGGCACCGGAGGAACAGCCGGCCAAGCATCAAAAATCACAAATTTCATTACAGAGATTAAAAAGCGGAACGTACCGTTGTTTTCAATCTACGAATGGAAAAACAATGACTCAGGGAGTAACGACGGAGAGAGAAATTTTGGTTTGGTAACGTCGGATGGTAAACCCAAGCCTGCAGCAATTGCGGTACAAGCGATATTGAATCCCCAGTAACCAATCAAATTTCCGCTGACGGGCCGCTAACTTTGTTAGTGGCCTGCGTATAACTCGCCTCATCCATGGCCAATGCTGCCTCCACCAAGGCTTCCAATAATACGCCTTGCGCCTCAAGGCGCTGATCTTGCTTGAAGTTACGCGAGTCATTCATTTGCCTGATCAACACATGAGTAACATGGAAGGGCGTGTTACATCCCACGCGTTTTAGCCAGACGGGAATTTTCCTTGCAGCTTTGACTTGGCCCATTCCAAGTATTCCAGCCATATTGTCCGGATGATTGCATCTCGAAACAGCCATCAGTTGCTCAAAAACCTCAGTCAGTTTCTTTAAGGTATAACCAAGAACGAGATCATCGAAGGTCTCCACAATGCCAGCCACCCGCTTACCCTGTGAAGTCATAACCCCATCCAGTACAGATACATATCAGCTTCACATTACATGGCATTTGATCCTGACTATTTGACATATTTTAACGTTATAACTCGCAGCGACTTGATGCGTTGATTAATGCCACCACGCATGCCCCAATATCACCTGGAACGGCAAATGGCGCTGAATCACCGACTTGACCCATGTGAGAGAAGTTGCCGCAACGGGGTCACCGGTCATTTGCTTTGAACCTGCGCGCCGTTTTGGCATCGTATTTACCGGTACTGCGCCCCCACCATTCAAACAACCGTTTTCAGGTTGTCGCCATCGGGGCCATCGATACACGTACACGCCCTTGAGTGGCTGTCAGCGCTCGGGTAATGTCATCAGACCCATAGGACAGAGCACGCCCATGACTTCCAAGCTGGAACAACTCAAACAAATGACCACCGTGGTTGCCGACACCGGCGACTTCGAAGCGATCGCTCGCGTTAAACCGGTAGACGCAACCACCAACCCTTCCCTGCTGCTCAAAGCCGCAGCCATTCCCGCCTATGCCGAGTTGTTGAACGCCAGCGTCAGCGACTGCAAGGGCGATGTGGGCCTGGCCAGTGACCGTTTTGGCGTTGCAGTGGGTCAGGAAATTCTGAAAGTGATCCCGGGCCGTATCTCCACCGAAGTGGATGCGCGCCTCTCGTTCGACACCGATGCCGTGCTCAAGCGTGCACATCGTCTGATCGAACTGTACGAAAAGGCCGGTATTGGCCGCGACCGCGTATTGATCAAGATCGCGTCCACTTGGGAAGGCATCCGCGCGGCCGAGATTCTGGAGAAGGAAGGCATCCAGACCAATCTGACCTTGCTGTTCTCCTTCGCTCAGGCAGCCGCCTGCGCTGACGCCGGGGTGTTCCTGAT
>RCUS01000255.1_pt1 | contig 39060 bp, 38 predicted proteins | sample 2166221 | NCBI WGS metagenome assembly RCUS01 (sample SAMN09932758, study PRJNA488358) | compost metagenome | isolation source: compost soil in cyclohexanecarboxylic | place: Germany: Experimental Botanical Garden
GCATCCCTAAGCTGCCCATTTTCGACTGATGAGCGACTTGTTCGGAGTTTCCCTAAAGCTTACTTTGAAGAACTGTATGAAACCTCCCATGGGCGTGGTGGCTCCGCTGCGGCGGATGGCGACTACGATGAATTTCTTCAAGAGTTTGAGGGTGATTCATCTGAGGATGAGAAACAAGACTATTCTCGTCAGCGAAAAGGTAATTTGAACGTCAAGTTGGCTGCAAGTCCGGATGGTGACTTTCCGATTTCTCCCTATTCGTTGTATAAGAATGGCAGATGGGTACTGCTCGAAGCTGGTCAGTTCACCGAAATTTCCATCATCATCGATAACTCCCCCGAAGACCTGCAACCCCTTAAGCGTGCCATTTCCTACTATCTTCTTCCAGCTACTAATCCATTCGGTACAATCAGAAGTTTTGTGTCTTCTCAGAATTATGCTGACTCGTTCAAGCATATTCAGACATATGTGTTTGAAGCTAATCATTTAGACGGATCGGCGGAGTCCATTTCAATCATTGGCGACAGCATGCTTAATGAGGCCCTTGATACCGTTAAGCGCGAAGGGTCGCCACATGCTTACAATATGATGTTTTTTTATATTAACTTTTGGTTGACGCTGTCCAGTCAAGGCTTGTTGCCGCCAGAATACTCGCTCAAGGTCGATGCTTCCCTGGTTGATACTGCCAGTAGAAGGCAAGATGTTCTTGATGTGATTAGCTCCGCATTCGTTGGTTGGAAACCATATTCCGAAGATGAATTAATAACTCTTCTGGGTTACGCTTTTTTTTGGATTGATGAGGCCATGCCTCTGATAGTAGATGCAAAAAACTACTTGGAGTTGAGATCTCTAATAACAGACGCGCACTATTTGACCTCGCGCCCAGACCCGGAATTCGAAAGTGTCTTGGGCAAGAAGGTCAAAGGGGTTGAGGTCTTAGGATTTGGGCGAGGAAAGCGTTTTCAACTTTATAAAATGAAAAGTGGCGAGCGTCGCAAATATGTCCAGCTTTCTTATACTTGGCGGTTGAAGTACAAATACGCAATCGATCGAGTGCGTAATGCTGTTTTTATTTTGTTCTGTTTGATGACGGGCATGCGGAGAAAAGAGCTTGCTCCCCTTAAATTTTCTGACGTCATCAAAGGTAAGGATGGTGTCTGGCGCGTTTATTTTTCTAGGTATAAAACCAGTAGTGATCCTAATTATCATGGGGGTCCGGATTTCATTACAATTCCCGATTATTTGGGTGAGGCTATTGAAACGTTCGAGAGCCTGCGGAAAGTGGGAAATAATTATCTTAAAGGATATATTTTTCAGCCTGCTCTCGGCAACGTTGAAATGAATCTCACCGATAGGATGATTGATACGGTGGCTAGGAATGTCGCCAGGGAAACAGGATTGCCTCAACTGCACGTTCATCGGTTCCGGAAAACGATTGCCGAGCTGTTGATCCATGAGTCTGAAGCCAATATTGACGTCATCAGGATGATCTTCGGGCACAGCTCCTATGTAATGACACTCCGCTACATTGCCCGGAACCCCTTCATCGTCTCATCCGTAGTAGAAACCCTCAGGGAGCATTTCGCAGAAGACTTCGTCAACGTAGTGCAGGCCATCCACACTGGGGTCTATGCAGGCGAAGCTGCGCATCGGATTGCAACCCAGGTAGAGAGCCGCCCTGAATTCTTCGGCGGCACAGTGCTGAAAACGACGATTATGCAGTACGTCAGCCATCTGCTCGAAGGCGGATCAGTGCTCAGAATTCAACGCACTTCGCTTGGTACCATGTGCTTATCACATCGCTACGATTCCGATGATGATCTGCCCCCTTGCTTGAAGTCCAGGCGCGACCTCATTTTCCCAACAGCCCCAGACTTTTCAAGCTGCCTTATTCAATGTGAGCACAACATAATTCTTCAAGGCTCCAAAGATGCGATCGAGCATAACTTGAAGTTTTATCGTTCTCTCTTGATCAACCGGGAAAGACTCAAATGGGAGGCAGTGAGTGAAATTGAAGACAAGATCGATATCAATGAGCGTCTCCTTCGAGAGCTTACAGGGCGTGGCGTTAGCTCTGAGGCTACTTCCTCAAAAAATCTAAACAGCTAGTCCTGGTTCGGGGAGAATTTTCCATGAGCGTCGCAGATACTGAGGGACGGATAATAAAAGCGATCTGCGAGCACTTCCTGAATGACGACCCGGAAGCGCTCACCATCCAGCTGGTCTCTGAGCGGGTAGGCATCTCCCGCCAGGCATTCCACAAGAATTACCTGCATTTGAAACCCTACATTACCGGGCACCGTGCCATTGATGAGCTGCTAATTCGGGAAGGGATTGATACATCTAAAGTGATTATGCAGACCCAGAAACTGGTGCGTAATCTTGAATCCGAGATCAAACTGCTCAAGTCTACCGAGGACGCCAGATTTCGGGACTTCGAAGGCAATTTGCTAACATCTCTCATGCAAAGTGATATTTTAACGCATCGGGCAAAGGAACTCACCAAAGAGCTAAAGAGAAAATCCCTCCATGTAGAATTGTTGAAACGCCAAGTCACCGAGTTGGAGCTAGATCAGGCGCTTGATCTTCAAGCTTCTAGCAATCCGCTCTTGCCAGGGCCGGATGATAATGAGCGTGTACAGGTCTTCAAGCCAAACATGTCGGAGGCTATATCAAATTTCTCTGAATCCCAGGATGTCGAAGCGTACCTCAAGCTAAAGCATGAGGCACTAGATAAGATGCAGAATAAGATTTTGAAGATCCTGAAGCATGGCACCATCAGGGTGGTTGTATTCCAGGAACGCTATCTGTGCTCATTTGATAAGTTTGTTGAGAGGTTTTTTGCGCGTTCTTCGTCGTCTGTGCTAGTGGTCAACCTGCCAGTATTTACCCGCGTCGAGACACAAGAGTTTCTACGCTCGTTGCACGGGGCAAGCCCGTTAGAAGTTTACTCCCCTTTTTGCGATAGCGAAGCAGTTACCAAGGCTCAGCACGGTTTCATGTTTAAGCAGGTGCCTGAGTTTGAACGCAAGGCAGCGATTAAGGAGCCGTATCCATCAATAACCGATGGCTACGATAAGGTAACCGTATTCAGGATAGCTCAAGGTGATTGAATGATCACGATCACACGAAGAGTATTAACTTATATTTGTGCCTTGACGCCAGGGCAGATCTGTACCCATTACATCATCATTGCGCATGTGAAAAAAAAGATGGTGATGCTGAGTCATGTAAATCTTTATCTCAAAGAGCTCAGTGCATCTCTCGATACTTCCAATCGTTACTCAAACGTCCTATCAAAATTTTACCGCTATCTATCGACTCTGGAAAAATACCAAGACGTTTCAGTGGCCAGCTACCATGCCTTGGTAGATAACCAAGATTTAAAAAATTGGCAAATACAGAGGGCTATTGATCGCGTGGCAGCCCAGTCGACCAGGCCTAGTACTGAGACCATTATTCAAGATGGGATGCTTGTCTATGGTTTTTTTGAGTGGCTAAAAAAGGTTGGTTATACGTCGTGCGTATCGTTCAGGTACAAAACATGGCAGCCCAATTTTAAAGACGAGGCGCTTTTAGCTCATATTAAAACGAGGGCGCGGTTGGTATTGGATGGAAAGGGTATTCGCGCTTTGGATCGCGAGATTCTTCAAGATCAATCCTATACCTTGCCCACCAATTATGAAATGTCTTGTTTGATCTTGGGTTACTCTGATCCTGTATATGCCGCGATCTTCAAACTCTCCCTAGGCACAGCTATGCGGCCAGTAGATCTCTGTCGCTTTCCTTACGCCGGCGCAGGGAGGAATCAGCATATTATGCCCTATGAAAATATGACCTTTGTTGACGAAACTGTCGATTATCATATTACTAATAGCAAAGGTAAAAATAGTCGTACAATAAAAATACATCGATTAGATTTAAAGGCATTGGACGACCATTATATCAAGACCCTATATCCAGAGCGTGCTGCACTATATGCCAAGAAATACGGTAAGCCTTGTCCCCCGTCACAATTGTTTTTGAATTTCCGTGGTGTTCCCGTTACGCGCAAGATGATTTCGGGCCGCTCCAATGATGCGAAGACCCGAGCTAGGAGGCTAGACCCCTCTATCCGAAAGTCTCTGCGCTTCTATGATGCGCGCCATTGGTGGCCGACTATTTTTCTCATTAGGCGATTCAAAAGCGCTTTGTTGGGGGAGTTAAGTGAAGTGCGTGACGCTGCGGCCATGCAAGTCCTGAAGCAGCAGATGGGCCACAAGCACATTATTACTACTTACAATCACTACCTTGATCTTGCTCGGGTGCTTTTGCTCGCCCATGAGGGCTATGTAAACGAGCTGTTCAGCAACCCTGATCAGAGTGTCCAGCAGTTTTTGGAGGCGCCGATATTTGACGACGAGTCAAAGGGTGAACTAGGGGGATAGACTACTGGATCGATTTGTTGGATACCTGGATACGCTAGGATCACAGCCTGCTTGACAGGTTCGGACTGTAAAGCAGCGAGAAAGCAACGAGAAAGCAGCGAGCCCGTCAATTGTTAAAGGGCTTCAGCAAACTCCGTCGCGGGCTCTCTCTGGTATCACCAGAGACCCCATCCATCGCCCGATCCACAGAGCCCGAATCCTCAGGCTCCACAATCCCCGCCAGTTCCATGCGTAACATTTCGGCCAAATGGTGCGCTATTTTCTCTGCAGGAATGAAGTTCAATATCCCACGCTCATTACTTGCCAGCGTGACCAGGCCAGCGAACCTCATTAGGCCATCCACGTCGGCGATGATCAATGAACCACTCATGCCGTTGAAATCGCCCGGGCGATGGCCTTTGATTTTGAGGGTACAAAGGCCTTGAACCGCTGGCTCTATGAGTTCCCCCTTAAGCCAATGTAACTGGGCTTCAAGGATGTTCTCTTCGTAGTCGTACGATCGTCCGGCCTCTGGGTAGCCAAAAACGTCAAAGCTTTCAGCGCGGCTGTAGTCCTCGATAAAGGCGCACTCGGCAGCGTCAAGACTGACAAGCCCTGCCGCATACAACTCGGCGTGCTGAGATTTCACGATTCGCAAAATCACCAGGTCTGAATCCGGGTCGGGGTCTGACTCATCCCGGAATACTGCGCGGAGGTCGAACAGGATGGAGAGCGGGGCGTTGCGCAGCAAGATCCGCAATTCGTCATGAGTGGCGAACTGGTTCCTGAGAACGTGAAGGGCCGTTACGACAAAGAGCTCGCCGCAGAACTCCAAGACAAAGGCAGTCCCTATGCCTCCATGTGAATAATACCCATCAATATGCTCACTGCTGAGGATCACCGGGTGCACTTGACCCCGCATCATGTCCGTAAACTCGCTGACTGACATGTACTGATCTGAATCCGTCACCTTAATTCTCCTGGCTAAGGCTGGCTGCTCTCCTTCTCTCCAACGCCTTTCGTCCAACCAAACGTCGCCACTTGCTGACGTAGGGCTCAGTCCGAATCGTTGGGAAGCGGTGGCAGGGGCCCCCCTTTTATGAATGCATATATATCTTCAATCACGCGTTCCAACCTTTCAGTATCGTGCATAAGGTTTCTAGCAATCTGCACTGCCAACGCCCCTGATCCCAGTATTTCATTTATACGGTGCCTAGTACCTTTTACCGGACTTCCAGCCCGTGCCATCTCAACTGATATATACTTATTGATCTCGTTGCGTGAAAGCTCGGGTTGGGTTTGAGCAGACAGCGTAGGGGATTTGGAGAGTAGAAGAGCAGACGCAAGAGCGGGTGTTAAATGATCGTATTCAGAGAAACACTCAATTCTCAAGCGATGTTCGTCTACTAATATTTTTCCATGATCCAGTAAAAGACTGCGGTAGATTTGTTCAGTTTCGTCCTGCACAACCCCGGCTGATATCTCTGAGGGGTAACCGTAGTAAAACGAAAATGGAAGTTTTCTGTTTGAGTCAACATGTTTGATTGCTGCCATGGAGTGGCAGGCGGCAATGATGACGGTCAATTGTCCTCTGGTTCGATTAATCATGGGTTGGAAGTGTTCAAGCAGCGACTTCCAACTGACCCATTCTCCATTAGGCATCCGCATGCCCTTATGCTCATCTCCATGACCATCTATGAATAAGATTGGATCTATTCCAATGTCACAGACTTCATAGATTTCTTGGAAGGTCGCGCTAAGAGCTCCAGAACTTTCTGCCTCAAAGAGATGAGCGAAATTTCGGTTGTATTCAAACCGACCTGCGTCTAACTCAAGCAGCAAATCATGAAGCCCCTGCAAGCGCGTCCTGCCAGTTTGCAGGTCTTCTCGGCTCAGACAACTGATGGTGAGGATTGCGTTTGCAGGCGAGTTGCCACTTCGCCTGAGAGTGAAGTTTCGACTTTCCATAGCGATTTCCTCCGAAGCCAATCCTGCACGATACTTACGCTCCTGGTATTAGACAGACGTGCGACTACTCGCCAGAACGCCAGTACCTGCTCACCGTGGTACGGGACAACCCCAGAACCTCCACAACCTCAGCAGGCGTCTTCCCCTGCGCCTTGAGCGCCAGGACAGCATCCTGATTACGCACCTTCTTCGGCTTGCCGACCGATCGAGAAGAAAGCTGGCCGTCCTTGAGCTGCGCTTGGACGAGTTCGGCGCCACCTGATGCCTCGAACGCCTGAAGCTCCTGCATGGCCGCTTCTAATACAGCCTGAGGCTCCTTGCCGTCCTTTAGGCCCACACACAGAGCCATAAGCGTCACCAAGTCGAAATCGAGTACTGCGGCAATCTCATGGAGCTTGTCGAGTGTCACGCCAGCCTTGGCGCGCTCAAGAGCACCGATCGTCGTGCGCAGCGAGCCACCGGCCAAATTTTCATAGCTCAGTTGCCGCTGCTGGCGAATCCCGCGTAGCGCCGCTGCTACCTCGATCTTGAGTGACATAAGCGTCCAAAAGCGAGGATAGAGCCACAGCCATTACGACCGATAAACTGTGTATGCTGACATTAACGGTCTGATTCGGCTAAGATGCTCACCCACACGATGTGCCCACGATCGCATGACCACCAAGCAGGCCGGTGCCGCCTTGTGTCAGCGAGCGTTGGATACATCAATTTATAGCTAAATCGAGATTGGAGCTGGGAATGAAGATTAGCGTCTTGTCTGACTTGCATCTTGAATTCAAGCCATTCGAGCCTCTGGCTTTAGACGCTGATCTTGTCGTGCTCGCCGGGGACATCCACACACGAGAGCGCGGTGTGAAATGGGCCAATCAGGCGTTTTCTTGTGAGGTGCTCTACATCTTGGGCAACCATGAATTTTACAGCGGCCATTTTGATCGGACGTTGGAGAAAGCGCGGCAGGCGGCTGAGAGCCACATCCATGTCCTGGAGAACGATACCTTCATCAAGGACGGTATTCGATTCTTAGGTTGTACGGGATGGACAGACTTCGCCGCGATGGGAGACGTCACGGCAGCCAGTGCTGCGGCCAGGGCAACAATGACCGACTTCCGAGTGATCCGCGCCGGCTCGAATTTTCACAAGCTGCGCACTGATGAGGTCGCTGGCCGCAGTCGTCAATCCCGGGCGTGGCTGGCTGCCGAGTTGGAGCGGCCTTTCAATGGAAGAACGGTGGTGGTCACTCATCACGCGCCGCTGGTAGAGGTCGGTGGGCACGAGAACGAAGGGCCGATCACCGCTTCATACTGCAACAACTGGCACTCACTAGTGACAATGAGCGATGCCTGGATTTTCGGGCACACCCACCATGCCGTTGATGTCGAGTTGGCCGGCTGCAGGTTGGTCTCCAATCCTCTGGGCTATCCCAACGAACAAACAGGTTTTGATCCCTACAAGGTGTTGGATTTAGATGAGCGTCGCTGAAAGGTTTGATGTGAAACAGGGCCCCTCAACGACTGTGCCTCAGGCGGTTTTGAATGCGAAATCCGTCGACTGGGGTGTTGCGGTAGACGCCTACCTTTTCGAGGCAGGTCGGATTGGCGGCCACTACTCGGCGCATGCCTACTTCGATTGCTCTGGCCAGATTAGAGATGGTGAGACTGTACTCACTCCGCCTGTCCGTCCCATCCGCCGAGCGCAAGGTTTCACCCTTTTGCAAAGCGAGAGCGGGGGTGACTACTACGTCCTCGTATCCTCAATCGACGATGATGATATCGACGAAGGGAACGAGACTGATGCTTGATAGAGGGCGGGTACCCATTCAAGTCGCGGATGCCAAACGTGCGCATTTCAATATCGAGATAACTGCGTTTTTGTTCTGTCCTGAGGTCGAGGGTTTCATGCTGACGGGTATCGTCTACTTCGATCAGAAAAACCGCTTCAAGGATGGCCGGCGCATTCGTAGCTCCATGATCGTTGAGTTTGTTGAACAAGGTGGGTACTCCGTCGCGCTTACCTCAACTGGTAGCGCTTACGTCTTGGTGCCGCAAAGCCCTGAAGAGCTCCCTCTGGATCTCAGCCAACGAATTGAACACTGAAGGTGTACATGGAAAAGCTGAAGCTACTGGCAGAGATGCTGCGCGGGCCGGCTCTGGCTATGGAAGGCCTCAATGCGTCCGCTGAGGAGGCCGCAGCACAAGTAGCCGAGAGGTTCCCTGGAAAACCGCACTGCGTGGTTCAGGACTGGGTGCTCTTCGATCTAGAGATGCCTGATCTGGTACGTGACGGCATGGCCGGCATGGGGCAGAAGCCTATAATGCTCGTGTTCCTCGATATGGTGCATGACACGCTTGGGCGGTACCCCATTGGTGGCTGGGCCCGGACTGCACCCCTGCAGTCCTTCATAAAGGAGCGGTTTTTTGAGACCAAGGACTCTGTCTATGTCCTCATCGGCCCGGGCCAGCGCCGGCGCGCCGCACTTTCCTCAATCATCAAACTTCCGACCGGAATGGATTCAATTCAATGATCCGGAATCCTCACAACGTCCCAGATCGTGTGCATGGTGAGTACTTCCAACAACGCATTCGGGAGCTCACGCCTGAAGAATTTGCCACGATGATGCGCGAATTTGATGACGCGAGTGACTGGATGCGTGATCAGCTCAGGCTAAAGCGCGATCTGCCCAGCCCGGATGCCTCGCCTTTAATTAATAGAGAAGACTTATGAAGCGCGCTCAGTTGGATTGTTGATCAAATAGTGAATGAACTGTTTTATTGATTGGAATTATCTAAAGGCTTGATAGGTATTCCAAGTTTTTTGCGCTTTTTTGAGTTTCCCTAAGCCCTGATCATGTACTTCATCGCAATTAGCTTTAGGTGGAGAACGGCATGATTGAAGTACGTCCCTTTGCGGAGCTCGGCGGTGACGATCACGGCTGGCTGGACACCAAGCACCACTTTTCCTTCGCCTCCTATTCCGATCGCAATCGGATGCACTGGGGGCAACTGCGCGTCTGGAATGACGACACCATCCAGCCGCAGACCGGATTCCCCCTGCACCCCTACCAGGACATGGAGATCATCACCTACGTTCGGGAAGGTGCGATCACCCATGAAGACAGCCTGGGCAACAAGGGCCGCACCATCGCGGGTGACATCCAGGTCATGAGTGCAGGCACGGGCATCCGCCACAGCGAGTACAACCGCGAGCCTGAGGTCACCAAGATTTTCCAGATCTGGATCATCCCTGAAGAGGCCGGCTTGCCTCCTTCGTGGGGAACCCGGCCATTTCCTCGTGGTGAGCTGTCGGGTGAGTTTGTCACGTTGGCCAGTGGGCTGCCGGGGGACGAGCATGCGCTCCCGATTCGGGCGAAGGCCAGGCTACTTGCAGCTACGCTGCCCAAGGGCAAGCAGGCGAACTACGTGATTGCCGAAGGACGTAAAGCCTACGTCGTGGTCGCCAAAGGCGCCGTCGAGATCAATGGGGTCGTCATCAACGCGGGTGACGGCGCCTGAGCGACCTCCCGTGCTCAATATTGGATAAGCGGGTGAGCGTTGACATTGCCGATCCTGCTCGCGTAGAAAGGCTGCTATGAATAGTGTAATGGCTGCCTGTAAATGTGACACAAAATCATGTTTCGCCTCGCTCATTCGTAAGTTTCAAGCGTTTAGGCACAAGCATGCCCTCTAAAAATATAGTTTAAAAGCTTCTATCAAGGATAAATCATGGACGAAGAAAAAAGACCGCCAATCAAACTGAATGTTGGCATTGGGATTATAGGCACGGCCTCATACACAACGTCGGTCGGTGAGAACTCCAAGACCATAAAGATAGAGCGGCACGGCTCCGCCAGGGGGAATGTAATACCCTCCGTCATTGTGGTTTGTGAAGATGACCTAGCGAAAGAAGTCCTCGGGATGGTGACGAATGAAACCAAAGGGTCATACAAAATTATCACAGCGGGCGCTTGGGATAATATGCCGACGTTGCTGTATGGTATCTATTTCTATCGGGAGCAACTCGGAGCGACCGGCGATAAACGTTACCTAGAAGTCGTTTGTGTCACTGACGGCGATATCAACAAGAGGCACCTAGAAGCTGGTCTGAAAAATGTTCATAGCGGAAATAATGTCCCGGGCGACATGGTGAAAGCGCTAGACTTAGCTAAAGAGAATTTATACGGATTTCATTTGGGTAATAAGCTGCCGTCGATTGGTGGTCTGCCTGAGTATCATCATCAATTATGGCTAAACGAAGTTACGCCAGAGGTTGTGGATGCTCATCACCAAGACAGGGTTTCAATGCTTGAGGCTGCGTTGGAGCGAGCAGAGGAAAAGCATGCGCCTAGCATTAATGTTGAGTTGCTGAATCTCAAAAGAGACATGACTGAGGTTAAGCGGATCACCGATGCCTCAAGAAACATCTTGTTCCATACCTTAAAAAATGACGACGATAAAATTGATTGTCATAAGTTTTACGACGTGCTGAGAGGGAAGCTGTCTGGAGGGAATCATTTTGATAGATATCCCTTGCATCAGCTGGAGTATTCGGTTCTATCCATCATACGGAAATACAACCCTGATCGGTGGCAAGCCTACATCGCACCTGTCAAAGATGCTATGGAGCACGCGTTCGAACGTCATCTCAAAATGTTCACCCCTGATCGGTTCAACCTCACTGAAATTGGCAGTACAGAGTAATCACTCGGCTACTGACTGGCCGCCACAAGCTGCATCGCCGGAAGTTATGGCAGAGTGTGTCAAGGCGGGGAACTGCGTCGTTCCCTGCTTCAGCTAGGACGGAAGTCACTTACCTATGCCCAGTAGGATTGGCCCCTACGACCTGCTCAATTTACAGTGCCAACGGCACCATGCCCTCTAGTCGCCCCTCGCCGAACCATCCACCCCTTGGCGTACGTCGTCAAGGTTTCATAGCTGAGCTTCAGCCCGCTCATGCAGTTCACCATCGATCTCGTCGCGTATCTCGACAATCGTTCGCTGCTCATAAGCGGGTTTGAGGCTGAAGCCGTAGGCTTCGACGCGTCGAATGGAGGGCGCGCCAACGCGCAGTAGGCAATACGCCCAGCAGTAGGGGGAGTGATGGGCGATGAGTCGGATCTTGCGCTGTTGAAGCTGGCTGCGGAGGGCCTCTGTGTCGAAGAGGTCAATTCTCAAGGTCATGGCAGCAATCACCATCGCTTCCAGGCGTTCCCACGTTCGTGCCTGCCGGGCGTCGTCGTAGCCGTTCCAATCGACAATTTCTTCGTGGAAGCGGTGGCACCCTCGACACACTCGATCTCCGAAAACGGCGGAGCACCGTCCAATGCAAAGGGTTTTGATGCTCTGAATTATCACAGGCAGTTCCTATCAAGTTACGCAGCTGTGCAGCATTTCCTTCTCTGCTAGCCCTCTTTATACGCCGCGACACCATAAAGAGGTGTAAAACTGTACCCGCGTTATTGGAAGTTAATTATCCAAAATAATGATCATCAGTATCGAATGCTCAGATAAAGTTGTCTGTTGTCTAGACTAATAAATCCACTGTTGCTGATTGTGGAATAGGCTGATCACTCCAAGTGAACAATGCCCCGTATTTTTGTAGCTCCATAGATACGATAATTTCTGCCAAATTCCGTTATCTCGAGTACAGCTATATGGCAGCATCAGGCAGTTACACGAGCACTGCGAAGTGGCTCTGAATCGCCCCTGGTTTCGTAGACACCAGGGGCGATTCAGGGTTTACATGCGCCAACGTTCACAGGCGGCGCTTTACTGAAGATTCGCATCGGTGATGCAATCTCAAATGTGTTTGGTTGCAGTCACTTATCAAGCCGTTCTCATAATGCGGCATATCAAAAGAACCAGATGTACAGTAAGCGTTGGTATTCTTGACTTCCAGTCTCTTGGGTTGCTAGCGTAACAATTTTAAACTCTAGCTCCATGACTAGGCGCAAAGTAGACGTTAATTGTCTCATGGAGTTACTAGGGGTTGGCGTCAAAGGTTTGGCTCCAATTTGTTTCATTGGGATTTTCTTTGGGGGCTTGTATTGCGTTTTTGGTTACGCGTTTTTACAATGAGGGTCGGTGGCGTGGTCATGCGTTTTTAAGCCTCTAGTAGAATTTATGCAGTTTTGTTCTGATCAGTTATAGGTAAATTATATGTTTCATAAGATTGCTCAGTCTGAAAATGGATGTACCTCTGTAATAATTGAGATGCCTGCTAAGCAATACATTGAGCTTGTTGAGGAGATTTACAGGAATGAGCAGGGCGGGCTACCTGGGCAGCGTGCCGCTCTTAAGACGAAAACTGCAAAAATAATCCGAGAGCGGATGGTTACAGATATATCCAGGGGGGCTTCCTTGCCACCTGTTGTCGTAGGAGTTTTAGTTGATTCGGATAGTTATACTGCGAAAACAGAGAGTCTTGTTAGTCGGGATGATATGCTTTCTTTGGTTCGTGGTATAGAGTCATCAAGATTATCGATCATTGACGGTATGCAGCGTACAACTGCTATTGTAGAAGCCGCCAAAGAATCTGGTTACGATGGTGTGAGCGATTTGCGCGTCGAGTTCTGGATATCGGATAGTGCCAATAACTTGATCTATAGAATGTTGGTGCTGAATACTGGACAAGTTCCGTGGGATATAGCGCGTCAACTTGAGGCCATTTATAGGCCGCTACTTGAAAAAGTAGAGGCGTCAGTTGAGGGTACGATAAGATTCTTGTCGAAGGATTCAGGGCGTCGGTCAAATCTTTCGGCTAGTGAGTACGAGTCGGAAGATGTTGTTGAGCTTTTGCTTATCTTTTCGTCGAGAAAGAGAGAGCTTAATTTAAAGGATAAAATAGCCCAGGATTTCGTCAGGCTGGATATGATCGAGTCGTCATCTCATGTCGATGTGATGCGCTATTTCACCGAGGCTATTTTGTTACTCAGCAAGCTGAATACTGCTTTCTCTAGTTTTGAAGCAGAATCGTCGTTGAGTGAAACTCTAAGTCGTTTTTCCAGTGGTAGAGAAGTGTTTCGAGCGTTTCCGGCAAAGGCTGGGTTTGTATCAGCACTTTCAATATACCTTTTCGGAAAGCCTGGCATGGAAACGGACTGGCAAGCTGTCCCTGAAAAATTCAACGTGGTTCAAAGAAATGTTGCGCGTCTCATAGAAGCCATACAGGCAGCAGAATCCCCTGAAGATAAAGAGGTAGTGCTTTGTCTCGAAGACTTAGAGGAACGGATCACGGCTCATCGTGTAGCCGCATCTCAAGTGGGGCGATTTGAACGTGAATATTTTGAAAAGGCTTTTGGTGCTCTTTTCGAGGATGGTGACCTTCTTCAAAATTTCAAAGCGTGCTGGCAAGCATATTGATATGAATATTAAGTGGGATGACTACATAGCCGCAGCGACCAGTAAGCTGAGATCATTGGCTTTTAATGATCCTGGTGCAAAGCTTAGTACTGCTGGAGTGGCCAAGGAACGCATGGATGCGGCCAGTTTACTTGAGCATTTGAGGTTAGACGTTGAACGCCCGATTATTATTGGGGATAAGGGGTTTCTTGTTCCTATTCGTACGCAATCCGAAGCGTACGTCGTCCTCTATCGATTTGACGGTGGAGATGAACTCAATCGCAAGGTGGAAGAAGTAAGTCACCAACTCGATGTTACCATCTGTGAGCATATTGACGCATTCTTCTTCTTTCTAGTTAAAGAGTTGGATATTAGATTGCCAGCCTATGTAACAAAGGAGGAGGTTGAAGCACAGATAAGAACAAGCGATGCAGGCAAGTCGTCAATGGACTTTGATGACGTTATCAATTTCCATGGTGCTTTTTTTTCCTACAAGGTGACTGACTCGATATGCTCTGTGGATTTTTTGGATCTCTTGACGTGGGAGGAAGGTGGGCAGCATTCCATAGGCTATGGTGGCGATGATCCGGAATTTGGCATAGGTCGGCTTAAGAGCTCTAATGAAAGTATTCAGGTGCTCGATTTACGTAAACTATGTCGTTCAATTATTAAACCGATTGCGTCAGCCGCTGATAAGGAAATCACTCAAGCTAGTGTTTCGCTTCAGTCGGCGGATCAGCTTGGTAAAGCCCTCATGAGTGTTCGTCCTGATAAGGACGGTGTGGTTTTTGGTCCGGGGGGTGGGGTATGTTTCAAATTTGTGCAGGAAGGTCAGGAATTTCTAGCACTCTCGCTTAGAAATTTTCACGAATTTGAAGTTAGTTCGGTTTTGGAAGCGCTCACTGAGATAGGAGTCTGTGAGGTCGAATTCGAGTGCACTCACTTCATGTCGTTTGTTCATGCTCACGGGCAATATTTAGATATTGCCCGTGAGCGCTTGTCGCGTCCAAGAGAGCTCGAAAATGCTCTTGATTTGAAGAGTACATTATCTGTTGCTCTCTCAGATGTTATATCTGTATACGAAGATGTTCGTGTCTTTGAATTTAGCGAATCTCCAAACTCATCACCTTGGGCAATTCTCTGTCATTTGGCCGCGCGTTTCAAAATGGCGCGTTCGCCTTTCATTCCTCAAGAGATAATTGAGGTTTCGCAGCGTCTATTGCTGCTGCCGTTTGTTCCGTACGAAAACATTTACTTGGCGCTCTCTGCAAGTCATTGGAAACACTCGTTTATTGAAATTTATCGAGTGGTTGAAGGCTTGTATTATTTTGGTTGGATGTACGGTGTCAGGCGAACCTTTGGTGGTGGGGATAGTGAATATGAGCTTTATCTGAAGCTCCAAAATGAGCTGTCGTGGAAATACAATGAGCGAGCGTCAATTGCTAAGCTCTTCGAGATTATTCCAAGGCGTGTGCTGGCTAATTATGATCCTGTTGGGATTGAATCGCTCTCTGCCAAATTTGAGAATAAAGAAGATGTCGCCGTCATGAAAAGATTTGCGAATCTTATTTATTCGATTCGTAATGCTAATGTGCATCAGGGGGAGTCCGATGAAGGTCCGTCTATAGAGGTTAGTGCTGACTGTTGGCCTAAATTGACATGCTGTCTTTTTTTGATTGTAGAGCATCTCTATTCAGATCATGGCCCTGGGATGCCGCGAGCCCCCGTATTGAAGCATGTCGCTGATTAGGGGGCAGGGCTTGGACCAGGGGTGAAGATATCTTGATATCGATCTCAACGGATAGCCGATACGCTGATGAATGTCCTGGATGAGGTCAATGAAAGGTGGGGCAGGGGAACGCTGCGCCTTGCCAGCGTGCCCTCAAATCCCGAATGGGCCATGCGCCGGGAGATGATGAGTCAGAGCTACACCACTCGAATTGATCAGTTGTGGACAGTGCAGGCGAAATGACGACCGCGCTTGAACAGCAGCCGGCACACCTTCATGGCCGTACTGCCGGAGCGAATACAGCCGCTGGCAAGCGCTCTCCAGGGAATTATTGGGAATTATGGCTCAGCAATAATTCGCGCCAGAGGCCCGTGCTAGAGGCCTCGCCAATATTGAGCAATCCTCTTCCTGCGCAATGAGGGTGTGCTCAATGACCGCTTATACACCCTTAGCCCTGGCACATCCCGAACCTGAAGGTGCAGAGCATCCAGGCGGATCAGCTTCACCTTGAGCGAAAGCGCTGGCTGCTTCAGGATCGCGGTCTATGCTTGGTCAGGTTTTGGTGGGGCGGTGGCCCTTTCTCTGCCTGATTTGCTTTGTGTACGAGACTCACCAGGGATGGGCAATGGACGTTCTTACCTTTATTTCCGAACTGATCAAGGCATTAGCGTGGCCGGTGGTCGTTGTGACTGTTCTGGTGTTACTGAGGCCAGAATTGAAGGCGTTGGCGCCTTTCCTAAAAAAGCTCAAAGCAGGCCCTGTTGTGGCTGAGTTCGAACGAGACGTTAATCAGCTCAAAGAGATGGTCGACGAGCCTGCAAAGCCCGTCCCGCCTTTGAGCCCCGAGGTCAGGGCCTCTAAAGAATTCCTGTTCGAGCTCGCAGCAGTTCATCCGCGCTCAGCTATTCAGGAATCCTGGGTACGCGTCGAGGCGGCGGGTCGAGCAGCGCTGGCTCGAAGCTCAGCAGATCCAGGCAAGACCTATATAACTGCAGCTCGCCTGGCGCAGGCGTTGTCGGGTATCGGTGCATTGAGCGAGACACAGGTTACGCTCTACCACGAACTACGACGTCTTCGGAACGATGCCGCTCATGCGGTAGGCGCAGAGCCAACCCTGGACTCGGTGCATTCCTACATCGAACTGGCCACAGGCCTGCAAAGCCATCTGGAGAAATTTCAGCAGTAAAGCATCGAGCGCCGGCCTATCCGTTCAAGATGACTTACCATAACCGGAGAATGTCCCCAGATCCGTAGCCGTGCCCGGTGCAGGCCAAGGCTGGTGTGAGGTGTGAGCGATAGGATCAGATTTTCAGCGTTTGGCGCACCTCATCGACCGATTGCGACGCAGTCATGCGTGCTTTGTACAAAAACTGGTGTTCCCCCACTCCCTTTAGCTAGAGGCTAACGTGAAGACTTACACAGCTCGGACGCTCGTAGAGTTCGTAGAGATCATTGACGGCTTGGAGGCTGATGAGCCTAATTCACTGTGGTTTCGCGGCCAATCTAATGCTAGTCATCAGCTCATACCTGGTGCGCTGCGGAACATCCACCAGTCTCACGATTACCTCGGGCGAGAGATTGATGACTCGGTAGTGACGATCAGCAGCGGCGGGACTTTCTCAGGCCCTGACTCAGAAAGGATGCTGCAAGAATTCAAGCAGCTCGCCAGACCGTTCCTTGAGCAACAGCCCTCGAACGAGTTCGAATGGATGTTTATCGCCCAACATCATGGCCTACCGACCCGATTGCTGGACTGGTCAACCAATGCACTGGTTGCCCTGTACTTCGCGGCTCAAGGGGCTCTGGTACGCAAAGGTGATGGGATCGCAGAATGTGAGCGTTTTGAAGAGGATCACCTGAGTGAAGAAGGCTTCGCAGTCTTTTCCATCGAGCCATCGAAGATCAATAAAAAGACAGTTCTAACTTCTCGAACGATAGATATCGCCTCGAATGCAGATGCTTGGGATAAGTACATCGACCCGATGTCGAAGGACACCACTACGCTTCCTGTCTGCATCTCTGCCCCACACATGACAACTCGTATCCGTGCGCAAAGCGGTGCATTTACCCTGCATGGCGCACAAATCCCGCCGCTCGACTATTACACCGCCTTACAAGACCTGATCACAAAAATTTTCATACCCTACACGGCTACGAGAGATATTTTGGCAAGCCTGGCGAGGATGGGTATTAACGAAAGTTTTATCTATCCCAGCCTGGATTCGATTGCCAAGGATATTGCGAACGCCGCCAACCTTAGATACGCAAGCTCACGCAGAAAAAAAGCGGCTAAGCGGGCCACCAAGTAACCAGCCGGTGCCACCCATTGCAGCGGCATGGCCACCGCTAAGTGGCCATTTCTAAACATGGATCAAGTAGCTCGCCTTTGGGAAACCACGGCGCAATGGCTTTGGCAGACAGCGAGTTGGCGATGAGGATGACGCCTGCCGCGCGCACCCGCAGCAGCCTTTCCACTGCGCTGTTCACGGAGGTGTCGCCCGAGGCCCTGAGGGTAGTCATAGGCTCGAAACCCGCAGCGATCAGCTCGCGATCAATCGATTGTGCGAGTTCGACATGGAATGGGTTGTTCGGGTCGCCAATGAGCAAACCCACCATGGATGAGTGGGCAGACACCAAGCTTCGCGCCGCAAGGTTGGGACGATAGCCGAGTTGCTCCGCAATCTTGGCGATGCGATCGCGGGTTCCAGCGCGAACTCCCGGATCACCCCGTAACGCACGGGAGGTCTGCGCGCGGGACATGCCCGCTGCGAGGGCGACGTCTTCGAGTGTGGTAAATGGCTTCTTCATAGGCGGGCACGACTATAAGCCGTGCTCGCCGGACAGTACAGTCCGCGCCCGCGCAGATGTAATCGAACGATTTTGATTGTTCCTCTAGGCACCAAAGCCATGCTCCAAGCGGCCAATCAAATCGAGGGCCGTGTCGACATCAACGTCGATAGGACGCTTTTGGCCGAGGGCCCTCAATGGCCTTTGCAGCCATTGGATTGCGACAACTTTCTCGTTGAACAGCCTGATCGCAGCCTCCATCAATCTGGAATCGATAATGTCCGTAGGCTGATTGCTTAATGCCTGTCCGCTCATGGCGTTTTTGACCGCTGTTGCGAGGGTTTCTAACGCTTCTGCAAGGCGAGAGTCATGTCGAAAATCCCCCGAGTTAGGGTGGTGATCGATACAATGATGCAGGAGCGCTTCTGCGTCGTTGCCGTTCAATTCGAGCACAATCAGCATGTCAATCCTCTCGCGGTCTGGTGGGCGTCCCGATAGATGATACGGGCATTTACAAGGCAGCATGGGTAGGTAGGTTCTGAGCATGTGAGCTCGACCGAAAATTTGTAAGCCAAACCCACACCAGTTAGCAGCTTGAGATTTTCTCTTCGTTGTCCATTTTTCCGAGACCGATGGGTAGTCCTACCGCCTCCAGCGCTCGCAGTCCTACACCCCCGATTCACCGGAGCCGCCTTGAACCTGCCAAGTAGGGCTAGGCATATTGTGCTCACTGGCTCTGCCGCGAATCACGAGTCGAGCGCTATTTTTTGAGACCGCCGAGACCGTAAACAGCCTGTCTCACAAGGGGTATCGAAAAGCTGCAAACCTGACTCGGTTCGAGCAGTTTGCCGACAAATTTGATCGTGCTGGGATTTTTAGCTCATGAGATGCAGTGAATCGGATTTGTCGGGTATCTTCGGACAGCTTCGTACAAACTGTCGCCAGTGCGACAAAAAAGTCGAATATGCGACGACTTTCGCACCCCACCTTGAAAAATTTTAAGCGCGACGGAGTTTTTATATTTGAGAGCAAAAAAAAAGCGGTGATCCATCAGACACCTTTTTCAGGGAGGCATGCGGCGATCCGCTCTGCTGTTTTCTGTTGCTTTTGAGGTTTGCGTTTTGGGATTTCAGACACGGTGCTGAAGACACCATGAGGTTGCCCCGCCAGGGGCTAGAGAGATCGGTATTAAGGCCGCCAGGCCGAACTGCTTTTTCTTTGAAACCAAAAAAGCTAAGGTCAACTGAATTTTTGAGTACGGACAACTCCGTTCACTCAATTCCCAATGTCGTACAACCCGAGGTGTACAGCCTCGTCGGCGAGCTTGCGCTAAGTGAAACAGGCCCACGGAATCGTGCGTGCCGGGTGTGCAGTTGCCGATCTGTAGAGATAGCAATGTGGAAAAAATAGCAGGATTTTTCCTGGAAAAAATGTGGCCCACCGTGTGTGCATCCGCCACCGATGCGCGAGCTCTCCTGCAGTCGAAAGATTCGTTCTTTAAAGAGATGAAAGAGCGCAAGGGCATGTGCTCACGGGCTTGGTTGTTCGGAATCGTCGTTGCGATTGGGTTGGGTGTATTGGGATTGCCGGCTTCCCGTTCAGCAGGGATCACCCCAACTGTAGAATTCGCCGGTGTCATGACGTTGGCAAACTGGCTTCTCGTTGCGTGTTATGGGGTGTGTTTTGGATTGGCTGCTCGTCTGCTGGGGAGCCGACGTGAAATGTTGGCCAGCGTGAACACCTTTTTCTACCTCTCGGGCTGGCTGGTGGTACTCAAGATGTTTGAGATGCCAGCGCTAGGCGCACGCTTGAAGGCCATGACGCAAACTTGTGCTTCGCTCAGCTATGACCAAGCTGTCACGGCTGCAATCCGTCAAAGCCAGATGGCAACGGTCTCCGATTACCTAGTCTTGTTTGGGTACATATTGTTCATCCTCTTTGGCGTCATCAAAATGCAGCGCGTTCTTCATGACTTCGGACGCACGCGTGCTTGGCTATCCACGGCGGTTGGGATGGTGCTCTTGAGCGCGATGGTCTCGTATGTCCAGGAACCCATCATCTCTCAGTTGATGTGCAGCTACGCCAGTCAGTCCTGAAGGTTGTCTTTCAGAAACGCCTGCGCTACGGTCAGCAGCCATACCCAACACTGTCCTTGCTCAGGGCGCTCTGCAGCGTAACGAGGTGGCTGGGCATGGCCTGCGAAACAAGGCGCCTGATGGCATCTTCGTTACTGAATAAACGGTGTAAGCGCTCTCGCTCTCGCGTCTATGAGCAGTGGCACAGAGGCTGATTTACGTGGAAATTGCATCCCGGTCTAATTTGTTGGGAGCGTGCCGTGGAACGGGCTGAGCTGGAAAATGAGGTCTGGCATTGTGCTGCTCGATCGTATGGGCAGTCTTTGCAAGATATCATTCGTGGTGCGCTTCACACCTATGCACGTCCGCCTGGGCATGACGACATGACTCGGCTATACCGAACAAGCGTGGGCGACGCGGCCTTCAGGGCCCTGCAGGTTTGTCTGAACGACGACTGGGGCAATGATGACCCGCTGGCATCCGCTCTCTGGGTGCGACAGCATAAACGCGATCATCTCTACTATTGTGTCTTGCAGCGTCTGGTCAGCGATCAATTGGCAACTGATGAGATGAGGGATGCACGATTCGCGGTGGATCTCGGGTTGTAGGGCGGCCATGCTGGACGCAGGCGCTATCCTTGGGGGGGCTTACTCAATGGTTTGGGAAAGTGAAAACTGGAAGCTACCTCTGCTGAAACTGGCCAAGCGCCTCGCGGCTCACAAGGCGACCAAGGAGCTCTCTGAAGCTCAGCTTGCCCAGATCGAGCGGGATATCTTCATAGGTTTTTACTCGGTCAGAAGGCTGACTGAAACCCCCACGAAGGTGACGGATCAGACACGAACCATGCTGCTCGCGGTCAGCAAGTTCGCCAACCTCAAGCCTGTGACCTGGCGTAATAATCATAGGCTTGACGAGCTCTATGACTTCAGCAAATACAATCAAGAAAAGCGGAGCATTCCCTTCGTTTGCGGCGGGGTCATACACAGCTTCATATTCGCACCCTGTGTCTCGGAAGAGGGCGGGCTGTCCGGATTTTTCTTCACCTCAGACCGTGAGAAAGACAAGTTTTTGCTCTTCATGGACATCGATGAGGTGATCGCGCTGTTCAGGCAAATCGGCAACGATAACCCCAGCGTGATTGAATCCTCTCGTGATCCGGTCACGGGCGTCGAGACGCTGATCGTCAAATGAGTCTAACGCTCGACTCAAGCGCATCGAGGGTGTGGGTGAAGACTATTTGCCGAGTTTCTCCGGTTGCCTAGTCGACCTTCGTTTTCACCTCAAACCGGTGCTCACCTGTGATTTGACAGTGGCACTCTGGTATCATTTTGCGACTAAATTGGATCGCATTATTGCACCAGGGAGGCGTTTGTTCGGGTGATGGAAGGTGCAGAATCAAACACGATTCATGAGGCGTCCGCAGCCGCTTTGGGATTTTATTTCCAGAGCCAGTTCGCTCTACTGACGCTGATATCGCAGACGAATGATGACGCTGCGGTGGCAATCGAAAGGCTGGACGACGTAGAGCTCACGGCTAACGGCCAGACCCTTCTTTACCAACTCAAGCATTCCGTCCAAGAAAATCCGCCCCCCGTCACACTGGCTTGCGTAGCGTTGTGGAAAACAATCAAGGTATGGATTGATGCCATCCCGCTCGTGTCACTTGCTGATACGACCTTCTGCCTTGTTTCGGTCGGCAGCGTATCCAGCGACTCTCCCTTGATGGCTCTGTGTGACCCTCAGGCGAATCGAGAGACCTTGCTCAAGGCGATGCTTGAGGAAGCCAGCCGTGTCGTTGATGAGCGCACCGCTGCGAAGGCTGCAGGTGACAAACTTCCGCATGCACCACGTGTTGCGGGCTGTGAGGCATTCCTTAACCTTGACCCATCAACCCGATCGAGTCTGCTACGACGAATCCGCATTCAGCATGGCACTGTCACGATTGGGCAGATCCCTGAGGCGCTCTCCAAACACCTGCACTTGCTTCCGAAGGATCAGCGCTCCCAAGCGGCTGAGCGACTGCTTGCGTGGTGGGATCAGCAGGTGGTGTACACCCTGTGTGGCAAGCGCGACCGGGTGATTCAGCGCAGCGAAATGGAACACAGCATCTCCTCCATCATCGCGCATCTGGACGACGAAAAGCTGATCGCTGATTTCGACATGGTCAACCATCCCGATGACTATGAGTCTGACGGTATGCTCTATCGCCAGATCGCTTTGGTTCGGGGAAGACCCACTGATGTCACCAAGGCTGTCCGTGAGCAATGGAGGGCGACGCAGCAACGGGCGAAGTGGATTGTCGAAAAACCTCAGATGCGGTCGAAGATCGTCAGTTATGACGCAAAGCTCACCGAGCGTTGGTCGGATCTCCACTCTCGAATGGCAGAAGATTGTGAGGGTTTAGATCCTCTCGAAGTCGAGGCCAAAGGGCTGGAGCTTCTGCGCTGGGCTCATGACCATGCGCCCAAGGATGTCGAGCCGATTGCGCCGAGCTGGAGCGGGCACTATTACGTGCGGGGCACTTACCAAGTGTTGGCGATCGACCGGCTTGTGGGGTGGCATGTCGACTATCTGAACCTCCTCAAGGATTAGAGCATGGCCATTGCCCACGATATCTATGCCGAAACCAACCCGGCCTATTGTGCTGCGTTACTGACCCACTTTGTTTCAGAGTACTGTTCTCGCAGCAACACGCCGCCAGACCTCACGTTGTGCTACGCAGCCTTGCCGCTGGCGCTGTCAGGTGACCTAGCGTCTACCTTTGCGGGTACCGATCGAAGGACGGGCCTATTGGAGTGGCTGCATCGAAGCCCCTTCATTCAGATCCGGCTTGCAGATCGAGTGAATGGCTCCCTGGATATCGTTACCGAGGCGATCCAGTTTGCATGCTTCAGCCAATTGCTTATGGTCAATGCCGAAGGTCGACTCGTCTTGGGCGCAGCCTCGTTGCGCAAAGTCCTTACCAAGCAATTGAGTGAGGATACCCGGAACATTTTCAAGAATATTGACCGCCTGGGCTGCTGGTTTGCCCTGGCCGGGACTACACGGACTGTATTCGACATGATGGGGCTAGAATTGTGAGCCGCTGGAATATCTCAAACATCTTTTTCATCGGCGAAGGCGGGCGGGTTCGCATCCTTGATCTGCGGCTGGGTGAGGTGAACATTTTTACCGGTGCCTCCGGTACCGGTAAATCCACTCTGATCAAAGCCATTGATTACTGCCTTGGCTCCAGCAAGTGCGAACTCGCAGCTCATGTGAAACGCCACAGTGTGGCGGTCGGTGTGAAGTGGGTGCTGGATGGCGCGCAAATGATTACGGCTCGCCTCGTCCCGCCTGTTGGCCAAGGCACCAGCACCAAGATGTTCGTCAGCAATGGGCGGAATTTGCCAATTCCCGAAACTGTTGACCAGCTCCAAGGTGCTACGACGGTCGATGCGGGTAAAGCCTTCATCGAACGAGCATTTGGCATCGGCGGTGTGTCTGACGCTTCCGATGACAAGATCGCCCGTAAATGGCGCCCAACGGTGCGCCACGCCACGGCCTATATGTTCGTTCCCAAGGATGTCATCTATAACGAAACGGCTTTGCTTCATGGGCTGGATCAGGCTGACGAAGCTCCAGCGATCATCGAGACGATGCCCTATTTCTTGCGGGTCGTGAACGAGGACAGCGTGCTCCAGGAGCGGCGTTTGCGCGATCTTCGCAAGCAGCTTGAGCGAGAGGAGCGACAGCAGCGAACTCGCCAGGCAGCCGGCAGCGAGTACAAAAAACACGCCATGCGCTTGCTGCTCGATGCTAGTCGCAGCGGCCTGTGCGACCTCCCCTCGGACGATGCTACCGAGCAGGAATTGGAAGCCATCCTGCAACGGGTCAAGCGGATCAATGCCAAAGCGGTGTCGAACCCCAACGAAAGCGAGCTAGGTAACCTGTACGAAAAGCGGCGCAGCCTACTGAGTGACATCGAGAAAGCGCGCAGGCAATCCCGTGCGACCCGGTCGGCGCTTCAGGACATGGTGGGTTTTCAGGGCGCTGTCCAACGCCAGTACGAGAAACTGAAGATCGCCGAGCATCTTCAGCCAGCTTCTGGCACCTGTCCGTTGTGCGACACACCGACGGAGCGTGGCATTGCGATCTCTGAAGCGATCCACCAATCCATCAAGATCGTGCGATCGGAAAGCGTTGCGGTAGAGAGTGTCAGGCCGCGCCTGATCGAACATGAAGACTCGTTGCAGATCGAGATCGATCGACTGAATATCAAGCTGCGTGAAACCGATGAGCGCATCAAGACTTGGGTTCGGCAAAGTGATGAAGCCAAGCAAATGGATAGCTTGGCCCGATACCATTCGCACCTGCTGGGTAAGGTGTCACAGTTTTTGGAGATGAATCCGACCAGGCCGCAACCAGGCTCTGACCTGAGCGTGCTGCATGAGCAGATTCACAGGCTCGAAGCGCTGATCGACAGTAACTCCAAGCAAGTGTTGCTCTCGCGCGCCGAACGCAAGGTGTCGCAATACCTGTCGGAGGCGTTCGCCAAGTTGCCTACGGTCGCGCCATGCATTGGGGCAGACCTTGAATTTTCTTCGAAGCCCCCTGAGGTGGCGATCATCGAGGAGGGCACAGGAGCCGTTCTCCGGCTGCATGATGCAGGGTCGGACGAAAACTACCTGGCGATCCACATTGCCCTGTCCTTCGCGCTGCAGAAGTACTTGGGTGAAATCAATGCTCCAGTACCAGCCTTCCTCGCGTTCGACCAGATTAGCCGACCTTACTACCCGCAACGTGGGGAAGACGAGTCGTCGATTGGAGAAAACGAAGAGGTATCGGCCATGCGTCGACACATCGACTTCCTTTTCAATGAGACGGCTGCCCAGGAAGGTCTGCAGGTAATGCTGATTGAGCACGCCTTCTTCGGGGATGACCACCGTTACGTCGCCGCTACTCGCAAGCGGTGGAACAAGCTCTCTGAGGATGCCTTGATTCCTCGGGATTGGCCTAGGAGGCCAGACACCATTTGACAGCTCACAAATATGGCCTAATGCGGCGAGCGCATTTATAGCCCAAGCTGGGAATAGTCCCGTGGCTGGATCGCGGGTATCCAGCATGGCAAAGCAGAACAAGTAATCGTAGAAGATGAGATATAACCCAATGAACATGAGCGACTAAAGCTCAACAGCGACTGCGAGGTAAACAAGGATGGTGGACTTCAACAAACTCAGATCGCAGTCTCAGCGACCTGCACCTATCGATCCCCTGGAGATCTTCAGGCGCATGCCCAAGCCTCAGGGCATCAATGATCTGTACACCAGTCAAGCAGAGGTGCTGGAGGCGTGGTTCCAGAGAAAGGATGAGCGTGACACGGTGGTCAAGCTGCACACCGGGGGCGGGAAGACCTTGGTTGGTCTGCTGATTGCGCAGTCGACCCTGAATGACCTCAAAGAGCCCGTTCTGTATCTGGCTCCGACCACGCAGTTAGTCAAACAGACCTTGGAAAAGGCGAAATCGCTGGGGATTCTCGCTGTCCCATACATACGAGGTCAGCCCCTGCACGACGACTTTGTGAACGGCAAGGCTGTCATGGTCGCCTCGTACAAAGCTTTGTTCAACGGCCATAGCAAGTTTGGGGTTCGTGGGCAGAAAATGCCCATTCGAGTAGGTGCCGTAATCCTCGATGACGCCCACGTAGCATTCTCTGTGGTGCGCGAGTCGTTCACCCTTGAAGTTTCCTCTGAGAAAGACAAGGAAATGTACGAGGCGCTGTGCACCTTGTTCCGCAATGCTTTTCGAGACATCGATCGACTAGGCACTTTTGACGACACCGTTTCAGGCCTCAACAGCGGCGTTGTGGAAGTACCTTATTGGGCCTGGAATGAGCAGTTAGATACCGTACGGGGAATGTTGCGAGGCGACGGTGCGAACGTTCCGTATGCTTGGCCATTGCTGCGAGACAATCTGCATCTGTGCCATGCGCTGATCAGTGGCAAAGCTTTCACCATTACGAGTGTTCTGCCCCAGGTAAACAATTTCCCCACATTCGCTGATGCTCCACGACGTATCTACATGTCGGCGACCATCGCTGACGATAGTGAAATTGTCCGCACATTCGACGCCGATCCTCAGCTCGTAAACAACGCGTTAACCTCTAGGTCTCTCGCGGGAATCAGTGAGCGGATGATCCTGATCCCAAGTCTGATGCCCTTCGATTTCGATCCGCGACAGGTCGCTAAGTCAACGCTCAAGCAAGTGGCTGGGATGAACCTTGGGGCGGTGGCTTTGGTACACGCCAACTATGCTGCGCAGGCATGGACTGACACTGCCCAGTTCGCGGAAGGCTCAGACCAGGTGGAGATCGCGATCGAGGCGTTGCAGGCGCGTAGAACCAATGGGCCATTCGTATTTGCCAACCGTTACGATGGAATTGATCTACCCGGTGACTCTTGCAGAGTCCTGGTGATGGAAGGGCTTCCCTCCGGCACGTCTGATTATGAGCTGTTACGTGCTGCGACCCTCTATGGTGGAGCTACCATCAGTCGCATGCTCGCTCAGCGGATAGAGCAGGGGATCGGACGCGGAGCGCGTGGAGCTGGCGACCATTGCGTAGTGCTGCTGCTTGGCTCGGACTTGGCTGGCTGGATTGCCAAGGATGCGAACTTCAGGCTGCTCACGAGCGCGACTCGGGCACAGCTCGAAATGGGGTCGACGGTTAGCAAAGAAGTCAGTGACGTTAACGAGTTGACCAATACTATCGCGCTCAGCATCAATCGGGACATCGGATGGGTTGAGTACCATGCCGCAACCCTTGCGGAAAACGTTGGGCCAGAGGCGCCCGACCCGAAGCGGTTCAATACGGCCTCAACGGAGCGCAAGGCCTTCAACCTTTGGGCCGACGGCTTTTACGACAAAGCGATCGAACGCCTGGATCAGGTCGCAGGTGCTCAGGGCGCGGTGGATGACCAGACACGTGGCTGGTTGTACCAATTGGCAGGTCGTATCGCAGAAAACTGGGGGCAAACCGAGCGCAGTGACGAGCTCCAACGATCGGCGTTTTCGGCGAACCGCAACCTTTTGCGTCCACGTACGGCTCCTCCCTACCGCCCCCTGGCGTCTCCTGGTGCACAAGGCGCAGCGATTGCCTCTCAGCTACGTGGATACCGGATCAGGCGTGGCCTGCTTCAACGCTTTGAGGAGGTGGTGTCCAAGTTGCACGGCAGCGCCTCTGCCAATCAGTTCGAGCAGGCGCTCGCAGAACTCGGTACCTTGATAGGGCTTACCACAGAGCGCCATGACGTTGGTGGGGAAGGGCCTGATGTGCTTTGGCTGCTCCCCAACAAGACTGCTCTGATCCTGGAAGCAAAAAGCCGCAAACAGGAAAAAAAACCGTTGACCAAGGAGGAGCATGGTCAGCTTCTGGTCGCAGAACAGTGGTTTGTCCGAAACTACCCCGGCTACTCAAGTCATCGTGTGGTGGTGCACCCCACGAACAAGGCAACCGCTGCAGCGTCAGCGAACGAGAGCTATGCGCTCACGCTTGATCGGTTGAACCAACTGGTTGCTGAATCCCGGGTATTGCTGAAAGAGCTGTGTGAGTCTCAGTTGACCGACATCGAGCTTGAAGGGCAGTGTCAGCTTTCAATCGAGCACTCGCCAATACGGGCAGACAGATTGGTCAACTACCTGGTGCCTTTCGTGGAGGCGTAGAAGAGAACGAACCTCGCAGCGCCGCCGATTGAGCCAATTCCCTGGTCACTGTGCCCTTGGGCGACAGCTTTAATCGGTGGTTGTTGAACAGCTACACGTCATTGATAAGATCTAGCGAGAATAGTGCTCATCTATCTGATTTAAATGGAGAAATTAGATTTTTTGACCTGTAGCCTTCAGAAGGTTACTGGTCAAAAAATCTGGTTTACACGGGCGCTCGGGCTAGGGGGGAAACCTTGCCCGATGCCAGGTCATATACAATCAGCGGGTGCACTAGATGGAGACGGCTCATGCCTACCGATCATGATCGCAAACATCCGACTGATGAGTCCGACGACGCCAAGCAGGCTCAGCGGGCTGAGTGGCTTGAAGCCAACCCCCGGGCTATCCAGGCCTACAACCAGCGTGTCGAGGACGGGCGCCTTTTCGGTGATGACGTACGAACCTTCTGATTTGTCAGCCATTCATCAGTCTGCCCAGGCCCTGTCATTGGAGCACCCATGATGCATGGGGATGGCATCACCAGCCCGCGTAATGCGTGATGAGCCGCGCCCACATCGAGAGCGCGTCTTGATCCGAGCGGAGCACCTGGATCGCCTCGGCGGCTGATATCTTGGTCGGGCAGCCACCTTTAAGATAAAAATCATCTGTCCCTTGCGTATACAGATGCAGCAGTGTCAGCACCATCACGCGCTGTACGTTGTTCATCTTCCGATACGCGCTGCGCATTGCCTTCAACGCCTCGGGGACAGGCTCCGAGAGGTCGTGGTCGAAGCCGCAGGGGCGCATCGTGTAGTGACTGGCTTGGCTACCGAATCCGAATGGCCGACTTTTTGTGAAGCATTCGCCCAGCTTGTAGTGGTGAACGATATCCCAAGCAACCTCGCCGAATACCTTCTCGCGTTGCTCGGCTGACGGGTATATCGGAGCGGGTATGCTACAAAGGAACGCCAGGGCGGTGTACTCGATACCGTCCAGGAGGGGCATTTTTTCAACGAGATTGATCAGCGTGTAATCGGGAAAGCGACCGGCTGCGAAGATGGGATTGATCGTGGCGTAGGCGACAAGCGCGACCGGTTTATGGGAGTGGTGGAGGTAGCCATAACTTGCGGTCTGTAAGTCCGAGAACGCCCAGATTCCCGGGGACTCTTCGTGAACCCCCAGCTGGTGAAGCAAGGCCATCGCTTCTTCCGAACAGTCGATTGTGTAGGTCATCCCTGTCATGCCTCTGGCTCGTGATCGTGAGGCCGGTTGATGAACTCTTCACCGTCCAGCCGACGCGTGCTGCCAAGGAAGATAAAGCAACTGTCCTGGTTAGAAAATACTCACCAAAATGGTGAGCATGGCTGGTGGTTTATACAGTGTTATTTTTGACCTTTTTGCTACCAACTGATGGGGGGCTCAGCGCGAGAAAGGGGCGTCTGGCTGGAAGGCTTGTGCCTTTAGATGAACGATGCCAGTCGCACAACAGGCAGCGTGTGCGAGTAATCATCGACCACCCGCTGCAAATGTCTCAGGATCTCTTCGTCCTGGCACTCATCCGCACGAAGGACTGTCTTGTAGATCGGATCGAAACCCTTGCACGGCATCGAAAATCTGCCGTCGGGTTGGAGGGTCATTTGCCCGGAGACGGCGAGAATGGCGAGATAACACTTGCCGTCTACAGTAAGGTCTAGCTTCGTCACGACAATCGCTTCGTAGGCCTCTGTTCGGTCTCCTGCAGGCCAGTACAGCCTGGCTGAAGCCTTGTTGTTCATGTAGGCAAAGAAGGGCCAAATAATGTTGCAGCTTTCCAGCAGCTCCGCCAGGCTGATGTTCAGCTCGCCCCGGTCACCGAATGCTGTCTTTATCTTGAGCAGACTGTCGGCCAGTTCCAGAGCTCCCGGATATGCCGGCAGGCTCGAACCATTATTAATAGTGGCCGTGACCCGGGGGCGGCCAACAAACTCTAACTCGACCCCCAGCCCTTCAGGCTGATTCAGCATGGCGACGATCTGAAGGTAGGCGTGAAGGTCTTCCAGTTTGACAGGGCTTTCTGGGTCGAGCGTTGATGCGAATTTGGCACTCGCGCCATCCGCGCTGAGGTACCAGTCAAAAAGACCGCAATCGATACGGGCCTGCAGTACGTGCGACGGCACACTGCCGTACATGGCGCTGACGTAGGCCGCTGCAGGCACTTGGACGTTATCGCCTGTGCGCCTGCTGCGTAGCGTGAGGGTACCCGTGGCCATGGGCGGGGAGGGATCAACGACAAGCGTTCCAACCGGGGTGTGGTGGTGACTTCGGGGATCCTCAAGACCAAACCGCTGTAGAGCGAAGAGCATGTCCTGCATCTCAACCGTGCCCCCTCTGCCCATGGTGGCCTCAATCATCGCGTCCACGCTTTCCCGGCCAACCAGTTGGAAGCGTATTTTGCCTGCCCCATCATCGTAACCAACGCTTCTCAGGAAGCGTTGCTTGGTACCGGTATACGTGGCCTGGGAGTTGCCGATGGCACGGAGGAATTCGGTTCTGAGTGCGCTGGCCTCCTGCAGGTCGATTTCTTGGCCCAGGGCAAAATCGATTTGCATGGTGCGCTTGTGCAGATTGTCTTCGTCGCCCGCCACCGTGTGCTTGTTCACACGCTTCAGAATCTGTCGGATCAAATCCTCGTCAACGTGCCTCAGCAAGGCCCTTGTCGGCACCTGCCCTTGGGAATAATCCATCAGCAGGTAGAACGCTGGGAGGGGGCTGCTTGCCATATTGCGCAGGTTGGACAGAGAAACGCTTACTTTGAGCGAGCTGGTGGTGGTCGATTTGATCTGGACTACCCCGGTGATTACAGGCTCATGCAGCGTCGCCTGGCTCAGGGGAACCCCCGCCCGGTCAACCTCGATCAGGACGTCCCAACCGTGCCTGTCGGTGTGGGACTTATTGGCTGTGATGCCTTGCGTGGCGCAGATTGCCATGAAGTAGTGCTCGCCACCCGTCCCAATATCCACTCGATTCCCCGCTCCTCGTCTGTGCTCGATGACATCGAAATGGACACTACCAGAAACGCGCTGCGCTGGCTGGCGGGGGAGTGGTAGCACCTACGGCACCGTTCAGATCGGGTTGAAAAATGCCCTTTGGTTTTGGCTTGCGACGTCGAAGTTTGGAGTAGAAGCTGGCTCAGCTCAGCCTCATGTTGGACTGAGTCACTTTTGCCCATAGGAGCTTCAATGAATCGACTGCGTCGCATGTTTAGCCAAGCCTTTGCTATTCCCTCCACCAAGCAGGCCCTTTTTGCGATCGCCATGTGGCCAATCTTGTACGCCGCTGCCTGCTACGAGACCCAGCAGTTGGCGGATTACCTGAGCGAGTTTGTTGGCATCCACATCAGCATGATGAAGTTGTACGTGGCGGGGTGCGGCGCATACTGTCTGCTGCTGAGTCGGCACCGTCTGCTCAATAATCGCTACTTCGTGCGCTACGCTGCGAACATCAATCGTCATCGTGAGCTGACTATGCTGCAGCAAGGCATGGTGGCTGCCGGTCTGGCTCACCGCGCTGAATATCAGGCAGTGATCGCTGAGCGAGACGAAATTACTGGGCGATTAGGCTTTCTCGTCGATGCCGACAACTTTTATCGCAAGCTGAATGGATTGGTTGACCTCATGCGCAAAGGCGTGAATGAGCTCGGGCGGTTTGTCCACTGAGGCTTGGGATTGTTTGCGAGCTATCATTCGGGCTGGCTTGATCTGACGGGCAACCTGGGTTCGGTCAGAGGTTGGTCAGGGGGGGCGTCTCGCGGGTGATGCGAGGTAAGACGGAAGCGGTAGAGTTCAGGGGTGGTTCGACGAAATGAGCGTAGTGGCTTACTCAGATGCAGACTTGGAGAAACGGATTTCTAGGGTGCAGGCCGATCTCAAGGCGTGGGCGGTGTCTCATGACATTTGGTATGACAGTGGCTTCACTACGTATGCGAAGCGGGTCGGTGCTGAGCCCGGCCAAGAGGCGGTAACCTTCGTTTTATACAGTTCTGGCCCCTTAGCAGAGATGCTCGATGGCGATCTGGATCCCCCTTTGCGGGCTCAGTTTGATCAGATCTCCGACAGTCACGGTTTCTGGTATGAGAACCAAGACGGTATCTCGTACCATTTTTTCGCGACCACAGACGAGCTCCAAACCGCCTACGACGCGTACTTTCACTGGAAGTGGGTGTGCAGCCTTATCGTCGATGATTTTGGCGATTTGTACGATGAGCTTTACCAGTACTTTCACGTTCGCCCGGAGCGTCTGCAGAACCTCCATCACAGAGATTTCGAGATATTTTTGCACCGACTCTTTCAGAGCCAGGGCTATGAATCGGAACTGGGGCCTGGCGTCGGGGACGGTGGGGTCGATGTCAGGCTGCTTCAACGCGGGCCTTTGGGAGACACGCTCGCCTATGTCCAGGCCAAGCGCTATTCACCATCGAACCCAATCGGGCTGGAGGCCGTGGCCGCACTCCGGGGCGTCATGGCGAATGATGGCGTTGATCGCGGCATCTTTGTCACCACCTCGCGGTACCTGCCTAGCGCCGAGGTTTTCGCACAGCGATCATCGGGGATGCTTGAGCTCAAAACATCGAATGATGTTGCCCAGTGGTGCAAGGATGCCGAAGGTGGGGTGATCAAAGACAAGTCGACGCTGATATCTGACGCTCATGTCCTATCTGTTTTGCGTAAGGTCGAGCGGGGGCAGCATGTCAGCGTCCTTCATGCCCGGTCGGGTTATTACACCATTGGAAACGTGTTTGCCCTGGTTCTCAAAGAAACTCGGCACGCCGCTCTGCTGTTGACTCTTCCAAAGGTTAACGTGGGTGGAGCCCATGGCGCGCTTGAAGGGCATGAGGTTCCGACGCTCGACGACAGGGTGCTCGGCTTCAAGAATTCACACACGGTTTTCAGAGCTAAACGAAGGGTCGATGACCATGGAGCGGTAAGCTACTGGGATGGCCGGAATCTGTTCCATGTCTGGGATAGACGCCCCTGTCACTTCAGTCTTCTGGATTGAGGGCTAGCTGGAGGCTCGAAACCCCTTGCGGATTGATCCATCGGTGAGAACTCCGGCCACCCGTCAATGATTCTGCGTGATTGGCTCTGTATGACCGGCTGCGCATGACCGGTTCTGCATAACATTTTGGATCGAGCATCAGGGCCGTTTCCCGCGTTGGATCGATGCACTATGGCGCACTGCATAGCCAGCATCTGCTGGTAGAATTGTAGGGTAGTGATGGCAAAACCATTTGCCTGGTTCTATGCCCGAATTCCCCCCACCAAAGCCATCTAGAGATCTGACATGAGCGACACTTTGACTGAGGAAGAAATTCGCGCGGCTTTGTTCGGGCCGGCAACCGTTTCGTCTGCTGAAGTGCCAGCCCCGCAGAAATCTATTGAGGCTCCACCAGCGTCAGCACCGAATCCACAGGCCGGCGTAAGGAATGCTAAACCTCGCCCGGTGACCAAAGCGGTACGTTCACGTGGGCGGCTCCGGGTCACCTTACACGTCACCAAGGACTTCGAAGGCGCGGTCGAGGTCTTCACCCACGATGCGGACACGTTGAGCTCCTTGCTGGCCGAGCAGGAGGCGCGAGCGGCTGCGAAGAAACGCAAGTTTCGGTATTTCGAGCTCGTGTCCATCGTGCCGGTGTGATCGGCCTTTCTAGTTTTGAGGCTGCGGGCATCCAGCAGGGCTTGCCCGGTAACCTCAGCGTCGGTTGTACGCCAGCACGTGCTCTGCGAACGCCATGAGATCAGTGAAGTCCTGACCCCCGTTGCGGTTCAAGAGAAAGCCTTGAATGCCCACTGCTTGCGGCCCAATGCGATCGCACTTCTCTGAGTCGCCAATCATCATCACCTCATCTGCGGTAAGGGTGCTGGTGTCTTCCATCCCGAGTAATTCACAGGTCGCCCTGTACAGAAACGGCTGGGGTTTCAACGCGCCCACAGCGAAGCTGAAGCCATAGGCGTCCATCGTCGGATAGTGGTGCCGCACAGGATTGGCGTAGGGCGCGGCCAGATTCGAAGCGACGGCCACCCTGATGCCCTCCGCCTGAAGTATCTCTACAGCGCGCAGCCCATCGTCGTAGGCTTCAATGCTCTCCAGCTCAGCCTTGAGCACCGACTCGATCTCGGCCAGATGGTCGGCGCTGATCTTGATACCGAAATGCTCTGCTGCCTGCGCCAAGTCGAGATGACGGGTCATGATCTGGTGCACGTCATTCGCCTGCATCTTTCGCCCTTGGCGCGCGCCCTCTCTCAGGAGCTGGCGATAAGGGTGCCTGCCATTGGGAATCCGCAGCAGGGTGCCGAAGGCGTCAAAAAGTATGAATTTTACTGGCATCGAGCAGGGGCGCCTTGATCATCGGTGGGGGGGCGAGCCCCAATGGCCAGGCAGGATACATCGGATCAGCGCGTCCGGCAGCTTGGCTGGGTTGGCCTATGCGCTTGGAGCCGCATGTGGTGGGTCGTGTCAGCGGAATAGGGGCATCTTCAGGGAATGTCTCGGTATTATTTACATATCATGTTTATGCGTGTTGGTAGACATATTTTAAGTTTGTGTGCGCGTTTTGTATAACTTTTTCATTGTTTATGTGTGCGGCTGAAGTTTGGGGTTGATGTTTTGTCGAGGTTTGCGAAATTTCGATTTGGTTGTTGTGTTTGAGTTGGGCTGTTTGTGAGGGAGGGGTGTTTGTGATGGGTAATGGGGCTGGGTATTTGGCTGCGCTCTCGCGCCAAGCATAGGGTCGTGAAAGGGGGAGGTGAGGGAGTGTCTTCTATATGGTGACGATATTGCAGTTTTTACAATTTATAAAGATACGGGGGCTTCAGGGGTTTGGAAGCACGAGGCGGGACGAATTTTGGTGTAATTGATACAGTCTGCTGAGGTTGATGATGTCGATTCTTTCTTGGAGCTTTACGAGCTAAATCAATAAGTTGTGATTTTTTTAGTGTCAATTTTGTAATTATTCCAGTTTGGTCTTCGCGGGGCGCCAGGAGAGGGCTTCGAGTGGTTTTGGTTAATTGAGGTTGTGGGTGTACCGGATTTTTGAAGTATCAATATTTGTGTTATCCGATATGTCGGTCTGTGCTGGTCTTATTTGTGCGGGGGCGCTTGCGAATTTGTCTTGTTGTGTCTATTGTTCTGGATGAGTTGTGGTAGTCGAAAAAATTTGTCTTGCATAGGGTGTATAAGTAGTTTTTTGGGTTGGGAGGGGTGATATGAATTCGGATAAGAGTAACTTGTTGCTGCCTCGTGTCGCGCACTTCTTTTGCGATGTGAATCTTATTGGATCTTCCTGCCCAGAGTTTATACCTGAATCTTTCCCGTCATACTGCCAACCCGACGATGATGATTGGACTGCTGGACTTCTTCTCAGACTTGCCATGCGCATGCATCACCTGTGGCCTACATTCGGCATCCGCGACGGAAGCAGAACTATTCTGGGCCCGCATCCAGCCGTCTGTTTTGCGAGCTTCAGTCTCGCTGACCTCGTGGCTGTTCATGGCGGTGGTGCCGTAAAAAATGAGGTGGTTACCAAGTACGCCATCACATTCCTGCAAAGCGCAGCCAAGGCAGGGGATGTCCTGCCAGTAATCCAGTGGGCCGAAGGGCAGGCATACCTTCAGGACGGAGCGCCGATCAAGGGCCTGATCCGGGCAAATGGTCGCACTCAGTACCGGTACATTGCAGAAGAATCGAGCGGGCCCATTCAGCCCAAGCCCTGTTCGGAATGGCGGTGGCGGTACCCAGGGAACTACGATGACCTCATAGAGAACATCGAGGAGGACGGTTACGAAGACAACGTCATCCCAGGTCTCGACATCACGCTGGAAAATTGGTCAGGCATGGGGATCGTCGTGCCTGACCTGCCAACGGCGGGCCTGCTCCAATACGACGTCTTGTGCCTGATCGACCTCGGGCTCGTTTCTGAGACCCATGTCGATCACATCCTCGTGTGCGACCAGCTCCCCATGAGCATTGAGGGCTTGGACGATGAAGCGCTGCAGCAGGCGTTTAGCAATGCCTGCCTTGATTTCAAATCCGCGTTGAACGTCTCTGCCGACGAGGCTCATCAAACGCCTCCGCCAGCGGGAACGGACAGCTAAAGCTCGCTTCAGAACACGATTGGGTCTCTGGCGTGGGCGTTCATGCGCACGTTGACGTCGGATTGGCGTCCGTTGGTCGGAGTTTTTGAGGGGGGCGAGGCGGATTCGCCGGTCGATTATTGACGTTTCAAGTCATCCAGACAGGGCTGAAAAGACCCTATACAATCATGACCATAGCTCATTTGGTTTACATCCCAGGGCTGAAAAGCCTCTGGGATTGACGGGCTTTTGCGTCCGGGAAGGCTGTTTGGTTTACATTTGGCCTGCTGAGGTCACCCGAAACTGAGCTGGTTGACATGTGTGCCGTTTCGGGCCTGATTTTACGGTTTATAGGATTATTTAAGTCATTGAAAATATTAGGTTCGATGAGATTTTTGGTGATTTTGCTTGGGGTTGACGTCTGGTTGACATCGTTCCTAAACAGAATATTAGGCACCGGCAAGAGCACCAATCGCGACTACCTGGCCGCGCGCCTGCGCGAGCACGGCCTGGACGTGGTGCTGACCCGTGAGCCAGGCGGTACGCCGCTGGCGGAAAAGGTGCGTGAACTGTTGCTGACGCCCAGCGACGAAGGCATGGCGGCCGACACCGAGCTGTTGCTGGTGTTCGCCGCTCGCGCCCAGCACCTGGCGCAGGTCATCCGCCCGGCGCTGGCCCGCGGGGCTGTGGTGCTGTGTGACCGTTTCACGGACGCCACCTATGCCTATCAGGGCGGCGGTCGTGGTTTGTCGGTCGAGCGTATCGCGGTTCTGGAACAATTCGTCCAGGGCGACCTGCGCCCGGACCTGACCCTGGTCTTCGACCTGCCGGTAGAAGTGGGCCTTGCCCGCGCCGCCGCCCGTGGCCGCCTGGACCGATTCGAGCAGGAAGGGCAGGCCTTCTTCGAGGCGGTGCGCCAGGCGTACCTGCAGCGCGCCCAAAGCGCGCCACAGCGCTACAGCTTGCTCGATGCCGCGCAATCCCTGGAGGCTGTGCAGCGTGACATCGACGCTCTGCTGCCAGGCATTCTGGAGCGTTGCCGTGGCTGAGGCCTACCCTTGGCAGCAGGCGCTGTGGCAGCAACTGGCCGGTCGCAGCCGCCACGCCCATGCTTATCTGCTGCATGGGCCGCAGGGTATTGGCAAGCGGGCCATGGCCGAGCGTCTGATGGCGCGCCTGTTGTGCCAGCAGCCGCAGGGCCTGGACGCTTGTGGGGCGTGTAAGTCGTGCCTGTTGCTCAAGGCCGGCAGCCACCCGGACAACTTCGTCCTCGAGCCGGAGGAGGCTGACAAGCCGATCAAGGTCGACCAGGTACGTGAGCTAGTGGCCTTTGTGGTGCAGACCGCGCAGCTGGGCGGGCGCAAGGTGGTGTTGATCGAGCCGGTGGAGGCGATGAATGTCAACGCCTCCAACGCCCTGCTCAAAAGCCTTGAAGAACCTTCCGGTGACACCGTGTTGTTGCTGGTGACGCACCAGCCCAGCCGTCTGTTGCCGACGATCAAGAGCCGCTGCCAGCAGGTGGCCTGTCCGCAGCCCAGCCTGGCCCAGAGCCAGGCATGGCTGGCTGGCGCGTTACCCGACTGCGACGAGGTCGAGCGCGATGAGCTGCTGACGCTGGCAGCGGGCTCGCCATTGATGGCGGTCAGCCTGCAGGCGCAGGGCGTGCGCGAGCAACGCGCGCTGGTGGCCGACGGGGTGAAGAAGCTGCTCAAGCAGCAGCAATCACCCAGCCAGCTGGCCGATGCCTGGAGCGGAGTGCCGTTGTTGTTGCTGTTCGACTGGTTCTGCGATTGGTCGCACCTGATCCTGCGCTATCAGTTGACCCAGGACGAAGAAGGGTTAGGCTTGGCCGATATGCGCAAGGTCGTGCAATACCTGGCGCAGAAGAGCCGCCAGGCCAAGGTGCTGGAGGTGCAGGCATGGATCCTGGAACAGCGCCAGAAGGTGCTGGGCAAGGCCAACCTCAACCGCGCCCTGCTGCTTGAATCGCTGCTGGCCCACTGGCTGCAGTTGCCGGGCGCCCGCTGATTTTCATTTTTTCATGTGTGCCGTTATCCCATGCTCGTAGATTCCCATTGCCACCTCGACCGTCTTGACCTCACTGCCCACCAGGGCTCCCTCGACGCTGCCCTGCAGGCGGCGCGTGAGCGTGGGGTCGGGCATTTCTTGTGCATTGGCGTCAGTGCCGAGAATGCGGGTGCAGTGAAGGCGCTGAGCGAGCAGTACGCTGACGTCGACTGCTCAGTGGGCGTGCACCCGCTGGACCTGGCCCCTGGCGAAACCCCGGCGTTGGAATGGCTGTTGCGCGAATTGGCCCACCCGCATGTGGTGGCGATTGGTGAAACCGGGCTGGATTACCACTACGAGCCGGAGGCGGCAGAGCTGCAGCAGGCCTCGTTCCGTCTGCACCTGGAGGCCTCCAGGCAGACCGGCAAGCCGGTGATCGTGCATACCCGGGCGGCGCGCGCCGATACCCTGGCGCTCCTGCGCGAGGCCAACCTGCCGCAGGCTGGCGTGCTGCACTGCTTTACCGAGGACTGGGACATGGCCAAGGCTGCGCTGGACCTGGGTTATTACATCTCGCTGTCGGGCATCGTGACCTTCCGCAATGCCGAGGCGTTGCGTGAAGTGGCGCGGCAGGTGCCGGTCGATCGCTTGCTGGTGGAGACCGATTCGCCCTACCTGGCGCCGATTCCGCACCGGGGCAAGCCGAACCTGCCGCAGTACGTGCGGGAGGTGGCGGAGTATGTGGCTTCGTTGCGTGGGGCCAGTTATGAGCAGTTGGCCGAGCAGACTACCGCCAACTTCAAGCGGCTGTTCCCGTTGGCGCGGGTGGCTTGATTTACCGGGGTTAAAGATTGTGTGAGGGGCACAAGGTGCCTGCCACAACCCTTGCAGCGCCTGTGAGATCGAGCGCCGCCCGCGCGGCGCTTCGCGGGTAAACCCGCTCCTACGTTTGTTTCGGGCCAGTCC